>Ga0247831_1002189_pt1 | contig 32924 bp, 35 predicted proteins | sample LaCruzMarch2015__9_FD_192406 | JGI IMG/M metagenome (GOLD analysis project Ga0247831, IMG submission 192406) | Freshwater microbial communities from meromictic Lake La Cruz, Castile-La Mancha, Spain - LaCruzMarch2015_1m | ecosystem: Environmental > Aquatic > Freshwater > Lake | place: Spain...
AGTTTCTTCTATTAAATTTATTCTATCTTTACCATTAATATTAAATTGTTTTTTAATATTATTATATAATTTAATGGCTGCTTTTTTGATATTTATATCAAACATATAAATATTTAAAAAATAAAAATATTAAAAAATAAAAATATTAAAAAATAATTTTTTAATATTTAATATTTTTAGTCGGATTTTTTTATCCGGTTACTATATATTAAATGGATAAAAGAATAAAATTATATTTTAAAAGAATGCTTGAAAAAAATAAAGAAGTAGTAATATATAGGTTTATTATCAAATATCTTTTTGGAGAAGATGTAACTATGATAGATTTATCTAAATATGTTATAAATAAAATTACATCACATTGTTTTAGTAATTTTAATAATTTAGAATTAATTAAATTAGGTAATAAAAACTTAAAAATAATTGAACCAAATTCATTTATAAATTGTGAAAAATTATCATCAATATTTATAGAAAATAGTATAATATCAGAATTGAAAAAAAATACTTTTTATAAATTACCAAATCTAAGATATTTATATATATTAAATAATATAAATTTACAAAATATTTGTCTTGGTTTTATAAATAAGTGTAATAAATTACATGAAATTCAATTAAATGAATGTAGAATATCAAGATTGAATAAAGATACTTTTTCTAATCTACCAAACCTAGAGATATTAACATTAAATAATAATCAAAATTTACATATTATTGAAAATGGATCAATAAATAATTGTATAAAATTAAAAAAAATATCTATAACGCATAATAATAATTTAAGTATTGTTGAATCTGGATTTATAAATAATTGTATGAAATTAAAAGTATTATTTATGAATAATAATAAAAGTTTGAGTAGTATTGATAAATTTTTTATAAATGATTGCGATGATTTAAGTGATATAATTTTACGAAATTGCAATATACAAATATTACATATAGATAGTTTTACAAAACTATTTAGTTTTCATGTATTAGTTATTTCAAACAATCGTTTATTAACTAATTATTTAGATTATTATTTTATAAGTATATGTGATAAATTTAATCTTTTAAATCATGAAAATAATTATATTCTTGATAATTTAAGAGATGATCTGAGAGAGGTTCGAAAAGATGATATGAGTAAAGAAAATAAGTCAAAAGAATATTTATTACATTTACCTGATGAGCCAACTATGAAAAACAAAAGAGAATTTAATAAAGGTTATCTATATCCAACACATTATCGTTATTGTATTAAAATATTTATACTTGATCCAGATAGAGATAATTATTTTGTAAATTTTATGAATTTATTATCACAAACTGATAATAGAATAATTAAAGAAAATATTTTTATCATTCTTTTTATAATTATATTATATTTATTAAAAATTAATATATATTATAATGAAAATAGTTTGGAAGATAATATATTACATTTAATAAATATTGTAAATGATACATTAAGTACAAAATATTTAAAAAATAGTTTAAGTTTTTCAGAAAATATACTTAATGAAGTTGGAGAATATCTAGGTACTAATAAATATATTCTTCAATATAAGAATATAATAATTAAAATAATAGGATATTTAATTGATATATATAAAGGTTCATCTAAATTTGATAGTATTATTGAATATTTATACATAAATAATATGAAAAATAAGAGAAAATTAAAAAAAATAAATATAAGAAAAATAATAAATAAAAAAATGGAGTTATCATATATTATAAAAGAAATAAATGAATCTTTAGAACTTCCAAAATTAAAAGAAGGTGAAATAGGATTATTATTACATTATTTAAAAAAATTAATTGATTTTAAAAAAATGAAAAGAATAAATAATCCAAAAGAAATACAAGAATTATCAGAACATAGAAATATCCAAAAAAAAAAATTAATGAGAGAATTAGTTAAAATAGATGGTGAAGAAAGTATAAATAATACAATTATAAATTATTATGATAAGGTTTCTGATATGTATATTATAAAATTATTATCAAATAATATTAAATATAAAATTAATAAATAAATTCTTAAAAATATTATTTTATAAATACATTAAATCTATGATTTTTTGGACAGTTATTCATACAATAATAACAATAAATAATATATTTATTAATAAATTATTAACATTAAAAAAATTTATCATGGAGCTGTAGAATATATGTTTCTTACCATAATTTGAATAAAATAAATAAAAATATATTTAAGATATTTTTATTTATTTGTATTTTTTATAATAATTTAGTTAATCGATTTTCAGAATGATATTTTTTTATTTAAAAAATAATAATAAATCGGTAGAATAAGTTATTGATAATAAAAATATTAAAATATAATTTATATAAAATATTAACATTTATTATGAAAATATATTTAAAATATTTTTATTTATTTTATTAAAATTATTGTAAGAGACAAATATTCTATACAATGTCATAAACTTAAGGATTTATTCAATAATGTAAAATAAAAGATTATTTTTATTTTTTATAAAATATTTTATTGAATACTCTTATAAAAAATATAAAAAAAAAATGATTCAAACATAAATAAATTATTGGACATAAATAGTAAAAATATAGAAAATGAAGAAACTTATGAAAATACGCGAGTTATACATAAATCTTTTTTATAAAAAAAGATATTTTAGAAAAAATTAAAAATAAAATTGATAGAAGCATAAAATCATATAAAATATATTTATTATCTAAATTAGATCAAAAATCATTAACAAATAATTTTATTTATAATAATATTAAATTTAAAGAATTTAATTCATTTAGTTTTAATTCATATGATAATAAATATACTAGAAAAATTGTAAAAAATCATGTAAGTAATGACTAGTCGAATTTATAAAGAATGAAGAAAAAATAAAAAAATATTAGGAATATTAGGAAAGTATGGAAAAATATGTATAGTTGCTTCTAAAAATATAGGATACCTATATTAATATTAATGGAAATGAACCTCTAATACTTAATGAAAATATAATGCTTGATGTTGAAGCTTTATCTCTTCCATTTTCAGAATTTTATAATAATTGTTTTAATCAAGAATCTGATGAAAATATATATACTCCATATTTTATTAGATGACTTTATATAATTTATTATAAATCATATAACAATATCATCACATATTATTTCAGAATCTTTTTTTTGTTTACAAAAACGAGTATTAAAATAATTTTGTCTTTCAACTGTATCATTTTTAAATGCAAAATCAGGAGATTTTAAAAAAGGATATTTTGTTTTATCATATTGTTCTTGACAACAATTTTCTAAATTTGAACTTATTAGATATTTATTTGAATCACAATTATAACATAATGGTAATTTATTTTCTTTTTGAACATAATATCTATATCCTATTCTTTCCATATTAATTGGTAATTCACAATATCCATCTTCCATACATTTACCAAAATTATTTTCATAATTTTTATTCATTTGAAAAAAAGGACAATCAGAATTTTCTTTACATGGTGTATCATATATACCTACATTTTTTTTCTTTCCATAATAATCATAGTCTGTTTCACATCTTTCACGTGATATAGCAGGTAACATATATTGTTTATCAATATTACTATAATTTAAGTTAAAACATGCATAATGATTTTTTAAATTAAATTCTTCTTTATGTTTTTTAGAAATTGCTAAAATTGCACTTGGATCTCTATTTATAATAACACTGTTATCAAAATTTGTATTAATAATATTTTCTTTTAATTCATTTTTATTATAAGATTCCGATAATAACATAGAACCGCTGCTATTTCTACCAATATATTTTACATTTGTTATTAATGGTATTCTATCTCTAATATAACCAATATAAGAGAAAGTATTAATATATAATTCTGATTCTCTATATAAAACTATTTGTATTATATATATAGGTTTATTAATATCACTATTAAAATAATTTATATTCAATATTTTATATTTAAATATATCAAATTTCATTAATCCAAATAATATTAATTGACTATCTGTCAATAGAGTTTTTTGTCTTTCATCACATCTTTTTTTAAATTCTAAATTTAATATATTAATATCTTCAATTGGTGATATTATTTCATTATAATCAAAATATGTTTTAATAGAAGGATTATATTTTTCCCATCTGTTAATCCATGTTTTTTCATTATTTTTTATATAACTAAATTCTAATTTATATTTAAATTTTAATTTTTCTTTAGTTATTGGATCAATTAATAATTCTTCAGATATTGAAAATATATCTTCATTATTATCATTTATAATATTTGCTAATTTATTATAATCAACAAATCCAGCTTTATAATCATTATCTCCAAATCCTTTTTCTTTAGGTAAAACCAATTGAGATGGTTCAATAACTAATGGTTCGTCATCAACCATTGTATTATTATATTCTAATGGCCATTTTTTCCAATATTGATCACATGAAGATGTAGAAATATTTGATTGAGGTTTATAATCTAATAATACACGATTTTCATTTTGTTCATCTTGTTTATTAAGAGAAGATATTTTACAAAAATTTTCAATATTATTAAGTAATTTATTAATAATATAAAATAATATATATATAACAATAATTAAAATAATTCTTAATAAATAATTCATTATATATTTTATTTATATAGTAACATGATAAAAAATCCGACCAATTTTTAAATAATTATTTAAAAATTGGTCGGATTTTTTATCATGTTACTATATATTAAATGGATAACAGAAGAATAAAATTATATTTTAAAAAAATGCTTAAAAAAAATAAAGAAGTAGTGATAAATAGAGCCAATATTATAGAAATTTTTGGTGAAAATATAGAAGAAATAGATTTATCTGATTATATTATACATAAAATTACATCTAATTGTTTTAGTGATTTTAATAATTTAAAAATAATTAAATTAGGTAATAAAAACTTAAAAATAATTGAACCATTTTCATTTATAAATTGTCAAAAATTATCAGAAATACATATAAAAGAAAGTGTAATATCAGAATTAGTTGAAAATACTTTTTATAACTTACCACTTCTAGAAAGGTTAATTATATCCAATAATAAAAATTTGTATAGTATTAAACATGGTTTTATAAAAGATTGTAATGATTTAAGAGATATAATTATTGGTCATTCTAAAATTGTAACATTAGATAGTGGTATTTTATCAAATTATAATTTTTTAGAGAGTATATCAATACATAATTGCAATATATCAATATTAAAAGAAGATACTTTTTTTAATTTACCAAAATTATTATATTTATATTTAAATAATAATACAAATTTAATTAGTATTGAACCTGGTTTTATAAAAAATTGTAATAAATTACAAAATATAAATATATGTAATAATAAAATATCAGAATTGAAAGAAAATACTTTTTATAATTTACCACATCGATATGTTTTGGACTTAAGTTATTGTAGAAATTTACAAAGTATTTATTCTGGTTTTGCAAATGGGTGTAAACTTGGCAAAATTATTTTAAATAGATGTGCAAAGTTAGAATTATATAGTGATACTTTTTTAAACTGTAATAATCTAAGTAGCATATCAATATGTAATTCTGGAATATCAAAATTTAATAAAGATACTTTTTCTAATTTACCAGAACTAGAGTATTTGCATTTAAATAATAATCAAAATTTACGTATTATTGAATCTGGATTTATAAATAATTGTAGAGAATTAAAATATATAGGAATGTTTAATAATATAAGTTTAAGTAGTATTGATGAAAATATTATATATAATTGTCATAAACTAAGACAAATAGATTTACATAATTGTAATATACAAATATTACATATAGATAGTTTTAAAGAACTATATAATATAGATTTAAATATAGAAAATAATCGTTTATTAATGCATTATTTATCAGAGATAAGGGATATAATGGATATATCTCATAGTAATAATCTTTTAAATATTGAAGATAATTATATATTTAATATTATAAGAGATGATTTGATAGATGCTAGAAATGGTTATTATAATGATATAAATATAAATGAATTATATTCACCAAATGAACCAAATATGGACTATGAAAATGAACCAGTATTGCTATCACATTATCGTTATTGTATTAAGTCATTTAAAATTAGTCCTGATAGAAATAATAATTTTGAAAGTTTCATGAATTTATTATCACAAATTGATGAAATTGATAATAGTATAATAATAAAAAATATTTTTATAATTCTTTTTATAATTATATTATTTCTATGTGAAATTAATATATATTATGATAAAAAAAGTTTAGAAGATAATATATTACATTTATTAAGTATTATAAATGATGCATTAGCTACAAAATTTGTTAAAAATAATTTAAGTCAGTCAGAAAGTTTTTCAGAAAATATATCTGATGAGATTAAAAAATATATAGATCCTAATAAATATATTATCAAACATATAAAGATAATAATTAAAATAATAGGATATTTGGTTGATATATATAAAGGTTCGTCTAATTATGATAATATGGCATCTAAATTTGATAGTATTATGGGATATTTGTTTATAAATAATATGAAAAATAAGAGAAAAAAAATAAATATAGACAGAACAATTAAAGATAAAAGATTAGAATTATTATATATTATAAAAGCAATAAATGGATCTTTAGAACTTCCAAAATTAAAAGAAGGTGAAATAGGATTATTATTACATTATTTAATAAAATTAATTAATTTTAAAAAAATGAATAAAATAAATAATGCAGAAGAAATACAAAGATTATCAGAACATAGGAATATTCAAAAAAATAGATTAATTAGAACTTTAAAAACACACAGTAAAGAAAGTGTAAATAATACAATTATAAATTATTATGACATGGTTTCTGATATGTATATTAGAAAATTATTATCAAATAATATTAAATATAGAATTAATAGAAAAAACCTTGATTAGGGCAATCTTTTGGAGCTTTATTTATCCATTCCCATTTTAAAGAATCTGTAAGATTTGGATAAAGTGTATTTTCATTATGAGTATTAAAAGCAATTTCTATACCATCACTTCTTTTTATATCATCATCAATATCTTCATCATAATATTTATTCATTTCTGCTAGTAAAACATAATAATCTTTTCCTCCGAATTCACCATATCCTTCATATTCACTTTCTTTCCAAATCCTTCCTGTATTATCCCACATAAAGTAAGTTCCTTGTCGAATTTCACCACATAAATAATATATAAGGATAGACTTATTGGAATTTTGTGCAACAAAGCTAAAATAACCCATTCTTATTTTTATCTAATTAGATAAAAATAAATTTTATAATTTTAAAATCAATTTTTTATAAAATATATCAATGTTTTATGTTGTTTTGGTTAGACCTGGTCCTGGATAGAAAATTTCATAACTTTTTTATTTAAAATATTATTTTATTAATATTCTTAACAATAAAAATTTGCATATCTTCATTAATAATTTAACAATAAAAATATTATATTTTAATAAAATATTTTAAATTTGACAAGTAGCACTGGGTCTAATGTAGGAGCTGTGCTGCTAGTCAAATTTAAATTTATTTACACCCTTGAAGATTTAAAACCGCACCTTTCTGTATAAAATGAAAGGAAACTTCAAGGTTTGCCTATTTCAAGGCGTGTAAATTTTGATTTTGGGAATTCTTCTAAAAACCCTGAAAAATTATTGCTTCTTGATAAATAATTTGGTCTATTTTTATTATTTATCGCATTATAAGTAATTTTATAAATATTTGTAGCACCATTCACATCTCTATTCCAATAACCGCATCCGTTCTTACAACAAATCAGTCCATGGACGAGAATGTTTCCTGTTTTATATGGTCTTGGATTTTCTATTACCATATTCTTCGCACAAATACCTATTTCACATTTGGAACATCTACAACTGGTTCTAAATTCATCAACCAAATAAGTTTGGAAACCTGCTTTTCTAAACAAAGTTCTCATGCCTTTTCCTTTGGTTGCTTCTTTGAATTTCATTTGTTGTTTCTGTTCGTAATCTCCAAAACAAACTACTACTTCTTTTTCATTACCAAAAATTCGTTTGAAATTATTTAACATTTTTTGTTCGCTTTTCTTGGTATAGTCAATTGTTCGTTGTTCTTCAATAATTCCAACGCAGTTTTCACTTGTGGTTTGGTAATTTTGTAAGAAATAGGTTTTCTGTTTCTTCTTGTGAGATTTTTAGAACTATTGTATCTTTTAATCCAATCTCGTAAAGTAGATTTTTTACAATCAAAGATTTTACATGTTTTCTTATACCCATCTCCTTTATCGTTATTTAAGTAATATTTAACAGCAGAAATTTTATAATCGTCTGTCTTATGTTTAGTCATCTATATTATTTTGAGAAAAATATAAAAAATAATATAAAGGGTGCGGTTTTAAATCTTCAAGGGTGTAAATAAAATATTTTCATTGTTAAAATATCAATAAAAATATAAGTAAAAATAAATAAAATATAATTTTTGACTAGCAGCACTGGGCCTAGTCTAATGCCTACAACTGTCAATCAATTCAATTATTTTACCTAAATAATTTAGTGAAGATATATAATTATATTTTTAAAGGCCATTTTTTCCAATATTGGTCATATGAAGATATAGAAATATTTGATTAAGGTTTATAATTTTATTCATCTTGTTTATTAAGAGAAAATATTTTACAAAAAAATTCAATATTATTAAATAATTTATTATTATTAAATAATTTATTATAGACCTGGTCCTAGGCCCAGTACTGCTAGTCAAAAATTATATTTTATTTATTTTTACTTATATTTTTATTGATATTTTAACAATGAAAATATAATATTTTATTTAAATAAATTTAAATTTGACTAGCAGCACAGCTCCTAACCTGGTCTTGGATAACAAATCTCATAACTTTTTAATATATTATTTTATTGATATTTTTTAACAATAAAAATAAAAATAATTTATAATCATTTCTTAAAATTTGACCAGCATGACCAGGCCTAATTTATTAATAATATATAACAATAATTGTAATAATTCTTAATAAATTATTCATTTAATATATAAATAAAAAATATATATTTATATATTAAATGGATAAAAGAATAGAATCATATTTTTTAAAAATGCTTGAAAAAAATAAAGAAGTAGTGATAAATAGAGATAATATTATAGATATTTTTGGCGAAGATATAGAAAGAATAGATTTATCTGGTTATATTATACATAAAATTACATCTAATTGTTTTAGTAATTTTAATAATTTAAAATTTATTAAATTAATGGAAAATAGGGAATTAAAAATCATCGAACCATATTCATTTACAAATTGTACAAAATTAAAAGAAATAGAAATAATTGGAACTAAAATATCAAAATTGAAAAAAAATACTTTTTATAAATTACCTGATCTAGGTGTTTTAAGATTAAATAATTGTTTAAAATTACAAAGTATTTTTCCTAATTTTATAAATAAATGTAATAATTTACGATCAATAGAAATAAATTATTCTGGAATATTAAGATTGAATAAAAATACTTTTTTTAATTTACCAAACCTACGGTATTTAACAATAAATAATAATGAAAATTTGTGTATTATTGAATCTGAATTTATAAATAATTGTATGATATTAGAAATTTTATCTATAGCTGATAATATAAATTTAAGTAGTATTGACATATGTATTGCTATTAATTGTAATAATATAAGAGAAATATATTTACAAAATTGTAATATACAAATATTACATATAGATAGTTTTAAAAGCATATATAGGTTAGCAAAATTAAATATTGAAAACAATAGTTTATTAATTAATTATTTAGATGATGAAATACGTATAAGTGATAATAATAATCTTTATTATTATGAAAATAATTTTATATTAGATATTATAAGAGAGAATTTAGGTATTGATAAATTAGATAATTTGGGTAATGATCTAGTAGATAAGCATCATACTAATCCAGAATGGTCAAATCTTATACCTTTATCAGAAGAACCATTAAAGACGTATAAATTTATAAGAAGATATTTTCCTATGAATATAAATATCCAATATCTAACACATTATGAATATTGTATTAACTTATTTAGAAATAGTCCTGATAGAAATAATCATTTTGAAAGTTTCATGAATTTATTATCACAAATTGATGAAATTGATAATAGTATAATAATAGAAAATATTTTTATAATTCTTTTTATAATTATATTATTTTTATTAAGAATTAATATATATTATAATAGAAAGAGTTTAGAATATAATATATTACATTTATTAAGTATTGTAAATGATTCATTAAGTATAAAATATGTTAAAAATAGTTTAAGTCTTTTAGAAAATATATCTGATAAAGTTGGGGAATATCTAGATACTAATAAATATATTATCAAATATAAGGATATAATAATTACAATAATAGGATATTTGGTTGATATATATAAAGGTTCGTCTAATTTTGATAATATTGTGTCTAAATTTGATAATATTATGGAATATTTGTTTATAAATAATATGAAAAATAAGAGAAAATTAAGAAAAATAGGAAGAACAATTGAAGATAAAAGATTAGAATTATTATATATTATAAAAGAAATAAATGGATCTTTAGAACTCCCAAAATTAAAAGAAGGTGAAATAGGATTATTATTACATTATTTAATAAAATTAATTGATTTTAAAAAAATGAATAAAATAAATAACGCAATAGAAATAGAAAAATTATCAAAACATAGGAATATTCAAAAAAGACAGTTAATGAGAGAATTAGTTAAAATAGATGGTGAAGAAAGTATAAATAATACAATTATAAATTATTATGACAAGGTTTCTGATATGTATATTAGCAAATTATTATCAAATAATATTAAATATAGAATTAATAGAAAAAACCTTGATTAGGACAATCTTTTGGAGCTTTATTTATCCATTTCCATTTTAAAGAATCTATAAGATTTGGATAAAGTGTATTTTCATCATGACTATTAAAAGAAATTTCTATACCATCATCTCTCTTTACATTATCATCATATTTGTTATTCATTTCTTCTAACAAAACATAATAATCTTTTCCTCCAAATTTACCATATCCCTCCTGTATTATCCTATATAAAGTAAGTTCCTTGCAGAATTTTATCACATAATATAAGGATAGACTAATTAGCATTTTGTGTAATGAATAGACCAGGTATTATTTAGGTTTTAACATTTAATCAATGAATTAGTGGTTAAATAAACTAAAATAACCATTTTTGTTGTTATTAATAAAAAAATAAATTTTTATAATTTTAAAATCATTTTTTAGAGAATAAAAGGTATTAATGCTTTGCGTTGTTTTGGCATATTTTCAAAATTTTTTTCATACCATTTATGTGTATGAATTGCTCTAACTCCAATACAACCAACTGCACCAAGTGCAAATAATAATCCAGGTAATGACCAAGTTGCAACTGCCCATCCAAACCATTCAATTATTTCACCTAAATAATTTGGTGAAGATATATAATTATATAATCCTCCAGTTGGAAGGAAATATTTTTTATTTTCATTTTTTTCAAAATACATATTATTATTAAACATTTCACTAAAATTAAATTTACTATCAGAATAAAAATTAACAGATTGTTTTTCAATATCATTTTCATTATTATCCTTATCATCTTTATTTTTTTTACATTGTTGTAATTTACAATCCGACCATACATTTATAATAAATCCAATAAAGAATAATATTACTCCAATAATAAATGCATGTGATTTAATCCAGTCAATTATATATTTTGGATTAGATGATACATTTTTTGCATTTAAATAACTAAACATTGTTAAATAAAAAAATCCAAATATTACTAGAATTAATGGAAATTTTTTATATTTTTGTTTCATAATAGCAAATGGATATATAATTGCTCTATTTATATAATGAAATGTCCATAATCCTAAAAATATTAATGGAACATATTGAAATTTATTTGTCCCAAATAAAAAATAAAATATTAAAAACATAAATAATCCGGTAGATTCCATAATGAACCATGCATTTTTTTCATCTAATTCTGGTCCCCAAATATCTTTTATATAAAATCTTCCATATGGTGTCGGAATATGTGAAAAAAATAACATACTAATAGGAATAGTTATTATTGCAATTATTAAAACAATTTCATATGTTTTATTTGGTAGATACATTTTTATAATTAAAAAATATAAAAAAAAAAATATTTAACCTTATATTAAGAATATACTAATGATAAAAGCATGTATTTATTCAGTTTATTTTAATCAATAAATTATTAATTAAATATTTTTTTATAAAAATATCTAAGACCATAAATAATACATTGACCTAATTATATATTTTTTTTAAATATCTAAAATAAATGTTTTATTTTTTATTATAATATTCTTTTGTTGTACTAGCTTTTATATAATTTATTTTTATATTAGAATCATTTGATTTTTCAGGGTTAGAATCAAAAATATTTTTAACCATATTAATAATCGTTTTATTTTTTTTTTTATTTAATTCTTTTTGATTTAATATTTTAAATGAATTACCACCTTTTATATTATTTGTAGTAAATGGTAAATTAATCTTATTCATTATATTATTTATAAAGAAAAAAATAAATTAATTTAAATAAAAATATTATTATAATTCATAATGAATATAATTATATTAATAATTATAATATTTTTATTTTATATAATAAATTTATATATAAATATAATTCAAGAAAATTTTGAAACATATTCATATGGACCATTTAATTATGCAACTACAGGTGCAGATCCTTTAACTTTTTATAAATATCCTGTTTATAGAAATCCATATATGTATCCTTATAAATATTATAGTAGTTATCCATATCCATATATGACTCATAATCCAGTTAATATTTAAAGATTAACTAACATTAAATCAATAAATTCTAAAATATCAAAAGATTTTTTTTCTTTTATCATTTTATCTACTTCAAAAAGAAGTATATTTATTTTTTCAAAACTTAAATTTTGAAAATTATATTTTTTCCAATTAATTAAATATAAACTATCATCATAATCATAAATATTAATAACATAATTAATATAATTTACCATATTTTTATTAGTAAATGGTTTCAACTTAATATTTTTAAATCTTCTAATAATATTAGTATCTTTAAATGGTACTGTGTCAAGGTCATTAGAATTAAATACAATTAAATTTGAATTTTCATTTAATTCATGTAATCTAAATTCTTCATATTGATTAAGAATTCTTCCATTTTTAATTAAAAAATCTTCTACAAATATTAAACAATTATTATTACTTACATATGGTAATTCTAACATAAAATCATCAAAAGTATATTTCATGAATTCAATATTATTAATATTACTGAAAAAATTACATAAATCTTCGTTATAGTGTAATTGAGGTCCAGATAATATAATTGGATGTTTTAAATCTTGTTGAATTAAGTTATTAAATATCAAAAATGCTTCATTCTTTTTAAAATAATCATTATATTTCATATAATGATTATTCTCATTATGTGAAAAACTTTTAAAACTGTTAATTCCAGATGGAATAAAAGTTTTTAATGAGAATGCTGTAGATAATAAAAATAAGAAATATATCATTTTGTTTTATTATATAAAAAGTTTTATAATTTTATACAAATAAATATTCAATTTTTATATAAAAAATATTGAGTCATGATTAAAAATATTTTTATACCTTTTACATTTCAAACGCCAATTTATAAAAAAAAATGAATTAAAATAAACTAAAATTTTTGATAGTTAGATAAATATATATTATAATATGATTACTACACAAAAAATTAAATCAACAACAACTAATCCTGTTAGTTTAGATACTTATGAAAGCATTAATGTATTAAAGTGGAATAATTGTAAATGGAAAAATTTGTGTCTTATTTGTTAAAAACGGATGGCGAAGAATTTTGTCATAATTCATGAGGAATATTATTTGAAAACTTTTACAAAGGATGTAAAGTGTATGACGTCGTATATGAAAATGAAGTTTATCCATCAAGATATTATATGAATAATCCAAAATATTTATGGTGGAAGTTTGAACCACTAATACCATCTGGAGATGTAATTTTACAAAATGGATTAATTATGAATTGTATTATCGGTGGAGAAATAGTTTATGACAATGTAAAAATCCAATTAGATATCCAAATAAAATACACAATTTGCGTTGTGTGTAGATAAAGAAGGTACTGAGAATAGATTAAATTATATTTCAACACGAAAAGAAATATATTTAAAAGAATATATTAGATTAATTAAAAAATTACCAGAATATGAAAAGTTATTAAACAAATTAAAGAAAGGTGAAAATATAATGATATGTGAAATGGATGTTCCAGCAAAAAATAAAAAAGGAGAATATGGAAAAGATTGTGACGAAAATAATGTATGCCATATGTCTATTGAAAAATTGGAATTATTGTTGAATGATACTAGCGAAGCGTTTGGACACGGATTATGTTTAGCATATTCTTTATTAGTTGATTTACAATCGGTGTTTTAAATGTAAAAATGTGTAAATGGATAGGAGCTGTGCTGCTAGTCAAATTTTAATTTATGTTAATAAATTATTATATTTTTATTGTTAAATTATCAATTAAAATATAAGTAAAAATAAATAAAATATAATTTTTGACTAGCAACACTGGGCCTATAAATAGAGATGTAGAATAAATAGTTTAACAAAAAATGTTTAATTTTTATTATATTTTTTATAAAATTTTAATATTTTATAAAAAATATTAAAATTTTATAAAAAATAAACATATTTATTAGAGTTTATCTAAAAAAAGTTAATCTATTTTATAAATTATTAATAATATAAAAAATATAATTCATATACAATGTTAATGATTATTATAAAAATAAAAATATCTTAAATATATTTTTATTTATTTTATTCGAATTATGGTAATAAACATATATTCTACAGCTCCAATATAAAAATTGAATATTTATTTGTATAAAATTATAAAACTTTAAAAAAATAATAAAAAAAAATATTTGATAAACTTAAAATATTTATTAATAATGTCGTCTGATATTGAGAATAATGATAATAATGAGAATAAAAAAATAATTAATGAAGATGATATACTATTAGAAAATAATGAAAACTTTTTATCAAAAAATAATATAGAAATATATCTTAAATGTTTATTACTTTTTTTGATTTTATATTCATTTATACCTCCAATATTTGTTGCTTTCTACTATGGTTTTAGAAATATTGATAAATTAAATTCATTTACAATTTATTTGTATAATCTATGTATTGGTATTATATTATCTTTTTTTATATTAATATCAATTGTTTCAATAATTGTAACAAATAATGTTAAAAAATGTATGATATTTTTAAGTATTATATTTTATATAATAATATCATTATTTAATTTAATATCGACTATTATATTACTTAATGATTATCCTATTTAAATAGATTTTATAAAATGCCATCCCAATTTATCACATATTTTTTTCCATATCATATCTGTTTGATGCAATTTTTCACGATCTTTTAATAAAGGAAAATATTTTTTATAATCATCTAAACCTAATAATTCAACAAATTTATGTAATACATATGAATAATTTAAAAAATTCTTTCGTGATTTTGGACATACTTCCATAAATGGACCTTGTATTTCTTTAAACATTAAACGTAATTTTTCTTCTAATTCTTTACTTAATGATGGAGGTTGAATACCATTTATTTGATATAATATATGAGCTGCATGATCATAATATTTATTTAATTTATTTTTTTTTAAATATTGTCTTATTTTTTTGGTGTCTAATTTATCGAGTTTTGTTATTCTTTCTTTTTTAATTTCTTGAAGAATCTTATCATATACCTCTTCAGGTATTTCTGTTGATTCTTTTGCTTGGAATTGTGCTAACCCAATAGCTCTTTAGATCTCTCTAAAGTTTGGACTATACCTTAAGTCATCATTGAAATTGATAATTTCTCAGACCCACAACCTTCTAGTCTCTGAACCTTCTCCATATACTTATCATTAACGCACTTAGGAGCTTGGCTGCGGATTATCCAATACTTTTCGTTATTACTATGTCCTAGGTCATTACCCCGGATATTTATTATATTTTCATATAATAAAGTAGTAAAAAAGTCTCTAAGAATTTCCCCGCAATTTGGATGTGTCGCCTCTTTTTATTATCTGTTAGGATATTAAAAACAGACTAGCAGTACTGTTTATCTAATCATTACTTAGCAGACTACTTTTATGAGCAGAATTTAAATATATTTTTATTATTGATACTATTGATATTATTTTAATTTTTTTATTATTTTATATGCAAATTAGTTAAAGTGTGATATTACCATTTTTAAGATCAGATAAATATTCGATACCAGCTATATATGTTTCATCCATTGTTCTTATTCCTTTTTGTGTTTTAAAACGAAATTCTTTTTTATATTTACCACCTTTATGTTTATCAGATGGAAATCCATTAATACAAAATCCAACTACTTCATTATTTCTCCTAAAAATATTAAAATATTTCGGAAGATAATATTTTTCATAAAAAGATTCAGAAACATCATTAATATCTATATCATCAATAGACATATTATTTAAATCTACGTTATGTTCATTAATATATTTTAATATTTCAATAAACTTTATAGATTTATCTAGATTAGAACGATTAGTATTACTATTAAAAATTCTTTTAGAATAAAAATTACCTTCATTATTAACAATTCCTTCAACATAATATCCAGCAATTTTATTATCTTCAATTATCGGATAAATATATTCAGGTAATTTTTGAGTAATTTTATTTTCTTTAGATTCTTTAATACTTTGTTTTATTTCTTCTTCTTTTATAATCTTAATATCTTCCTCAATATATTTATATTTTTCTAATTCATTCTGAAGAAATTCTTTTGCTAGAATTAATGTATCTTCTTTTGATCTATTTTTAGTTATTGAAAATAGTTTTTTATTTGTATATTTTTTTGTATTAATACCTATTGGAATATCACCAACCATAAATGCTATAACTTTATTATTTTCTTGAACTGCTTTAATATATTTTGGTAAATCATTATCTTCTTCATTTTTTCTCTTTATACCATTTCTTCTATTACCCATCTGACCCTTCGAAATATTTATTTTTTGTTCTTCAGAATGCATATGACCTGTATGAGCTTCTTTCATTTTTTGAATAGTTGTTTCATTATTTTTTGAACTATATCCTCCATACTTAATATTATAACCATTTGGTTGTATAGAATCATACTCTTTTACAAATTTAACCTCATATTCATCTAATTCATCTTTATGACATTTCATTAATGTAGTGATATCGAAATTATCAGCACCATATTTTCTTATGGCATTATTTAATGCTACACAATGATCTTTATCAGTTTTTAAAGCTTCTCGAATATGTGATTTCCAACGTCCAAATGTACCCCATTTATTATTATTTAAACCAGTATAACATAGAGCTTGTCCTATATAGCATTTATTATTGGTTCTATTTTTTATTAAATATATATTACCATTGTTTAAATCATCTTGTAAGTTATAATTATCGTACTCATTTTCTATATTTGTTTGCATATGATTTTTTATATTATATATTTTTTAGTTTAAAATAGTATCATTTTTAATTAATTTAATAATAAATATATTTAATTGATTTTATTAATAAATTAATAAAGTTACCAATTCGTTTATAGGCAATTTGTAATCTATACTCATTATAATGATTTATGCGCTTGTAAGAAAAATAACACACCTCCATAGGTGGGTCTTTAAAAGAAGGTTTATCACTTTCTATTAAAATATTTTGTTGAATTCCACATGTTTCACAAATTTGTATTCCATCTGATGGATATATCGTCATTTCAATTTTACAATTTGGACATTTACAAATATTTTCATCAATCTTTATTTTTGAAATATAATTTTGATTAATTTTTTGTAAATATTCATCTAATATATATTTTTTTTTAAAGGTTGATTCTTCTTTTACAAAATCACTAATTTTTAAACTTGTATATACACCATCATTTTTATTATCTATTTCAGAATCTAAAATATCTTTATCTAAATCATTTTCTTCTTTTTCTTCTTTTTCTCTTTTATTAAAAAAATTTATTACGCTATTATTTTTATTTTCATTATTTATTTCAGTATCTGGATTATCAATAGAATTATAATCAATTAAATTTTTTTCAAAATTTTCTGAATTTTTTTTTGAATTTTTTGAATTTTCAATATTTTCATAATATCCATGTAATAATATTCCCACATTTAAATAATAATCATTAATTTCTGTATTACTCAATATTGTATTTATTTTATTTTTTATTTCAAATATTTTATCTTTTAAATTATTCCTATAAATAATATATTCCATTTCATTTTTTTTTGTTTCATCACGATTATTGTATTCTAATGTAATTTTATTTAATTCATCTTTTAATATTGGTATCTCATCATGTTGTTTTTTGAAATGATTTATCATTTCAATATGTTTAGCATCAATTGTAATATTATCATTATTTAACGATAATTTAGATGTTATTTTTTGAATGTTTTTAATACTAAACGACATATTTATATAAATATTATAAGATTAACTTTAAATAGTATATACGTATATTTTATATATAAAATTTATAGATAAAAATTATATAAATGGAATTCGATTTAAATACAAGTATAAACGAAAATATTAATTATAAAGATATTCAAAAAATGATTTTCATTTTTAATGCATTAAATGATGGATGGATTGTTAAAAAAATAGATAACAATAAATTTAAATTCATTAAAAATAATAAACATATCGAAAAAGAAATTATATTAGAGGATTATGTTAAAAAATATATAAAATATAATATGTATAATTAAAAAAATGATAGTTTTTAATATCTTATAAAAATTTTGTAAAGAATAATTAAAGGAAATCATTCTTTAAAAATGAGTGAATTTGTTGATGCATTTTTAGCAGAAAATACTGGTAGAGATACTCCAGAATTTCATGAGATCAGATCTTCTAAAGTGAAAGAAGTTGAAAAATTTCTTAAGGAAGAATTAAAAAAATATGAATCTATAGATAATTTTTATAGTGATTATCCATGTGAACTTGCCGATAAGCTCGTTGATAGAGCATTGTTTGAACAAGACCTTAAAGATAATGTTCTTCACAAACAAATATTTAAATGTTTTTATGTAGAGTATACACCCGATGACACTGAAGAATATAAACTACTCAGAACTTTACCTGAAAAGATTAATGAATATGAAGAATTTCTTTCAAGAAAATATCCCGACGAAACATGGGACAATATTGTCGAAAAAGAAGGTAGTGTATTTTGTCAGAATAAACTACATCAATCATGGGCTGATAATTATGAAAGACTAAGATAGGTATTGTCCTGAATGACAAATTTTATAAATTTTTTTATTTAATATATTATTTTATTGTTTATAATTATTCCTTAAAATTTGACTAGAATGGCTAACACCAGGTATTATTCATGATTTATAAAAAATAAAATTATTTTTAGTTTATTTAACCAATAATTTATTGATTAAATAAATATTATTTTTATAAAAAAAGTTAATACCCTCCGAATAATACCTGGACCTAAACATGGCCATGCCTAAACTAAGAATTAAACATGAAGTACTATGTCAAGAACTTAATTATTTTGAAGATTAAGAAATCATTAAGAATTTTGACGATAAAAAAATTTCAAAGGAAGCTATAAACATTGAATTAGATAGGTCGAGTATTGACTTAGGCCTGGTCCTGAATGGCAAATTTTATAGGTTATTTTATAAATTATAAGTTATTTATAAATATTTTATTAATATTTTTTAATATTAAGTACTAATATTGTTAAAAACAAAAAAATTTTAATTAATACTTTTATAAATTTTAAATATTTTTTATTATAATTAATGGATCATTAATGGATCATTAATGGATCATTAATATTAATCACAATCATCTCTCAAATCCTCATCCAATTCAAAATGAGCTGAACGCTTTTGATCTTTAGAGAGAGAGAGGAATCATTATCTATTTTTGTCCTTTCTTTTTCATAGAAAGAAATAATCTCTTGACATCTTTCTTCATTCTCTTCCATCTTTCTTGAAAAATTAGAAGAGAATGATTTTGCCATATCTTTTGCAAATTTCGTCGGCTCAATTTCTTCAGCTATTTGTCTATAGCTGAAATCTTTACGTAGAATTGTGATATAAGTTTCATAGAGAGATCTATTTCTCGCTCGACTATCAACATGAAAGTCTGACATTTCATGTCCTCCATTAATCCTAAAAGAATAAAACTTTATATCTAAAAGAACATTAAAATTTCTAGAAAAATGTTGATATAATTCTGAAGATTTTTCTTCAGAAGATATATTAACATAAGAAAAATCATGAGAGACTTCTTCTAAAATATATCTGAAATAATTACGTATTAATAATTCCATTATTGATATATTTAATAATATTTAATAAATTATTATTTTTATAAAAAAGAGTGTCATTTTTTTTAAAATTCTATAAAAATAATGATTTATTAATAGGATATTAATTTTTTATCTCAAACTAATGCTGTAAAATTAAGATTTTTATTAATGGAGATGTAGAATAAATAGTTTTACAAAAAATGTTAAATTTTTTATAAATATTAAGATTTTATAAAAAAATAAATATATTTATTAGAATTTATCTGAAAAAAAAGTTAATCTATTTTATAAATTATTGATAATAAAAAATATAAAAAATATAATTTATATACAATGTTAATGATTATTATACAAATAAAAATAAATATCTTAAATATATTTTTATTTTATTCAAATTATGGTAAGAAACATATATTCTACAGCTCCAATATTATTTATAAAAATAGTTTATTGTTAATGTATATTAGTAATAAAATATTAAGTTTTATAAGTTGAATATTATAATTATTTAATTTATAATTAATTCTTATTACATAACAATTTTTAAATCCTTAAGATTACAACATTGATCAGTAATATGTATTAATAGTTTATAAAAATATAAATTCTAATATAAATATATTTATAAGAAAATAAATCTATAAAATAATTTTATAGAAAATATAAGAAAATATAAGAAAATAAATTTACATAAATTATCATATATAATTTACAGTATATTGGTATATTTAATATTATAAAAAATAATTAATATCATTAAAAAATAAAAATTTATAATTAATTAATTAATTAAATATGAATTTTTATGCGTTTTACCAAATTTTTTTTCTAAGCTATAAGTATATAAAATGACAGGTGGACTTATGCAACTCGTAGCTTATGGCGCTCAAGACGTTTATCTTACTGGAAATCCTCAAATTACTTTTTTTAAAGTAGTATATCGTAGACATACTAACTTTTCTATGGAAGCAATTGAACAAACATTTAATGGAACTGCAGATTTCGGAAAGAAAGTTACATGCACTGTATCACGTAATGGTGATTTAATTCATAGAATTTATTTACAAGTTACTCTTCCAAGAGTAGAAGCAACTGTTTCATCTGCTTTCTTTAGATGGGTTAACTTTATTGGTCATTTCCTTATTAAGAGTGTTGAAGTCCAAATTGGTGGTCAAAGAATTGATAAACAATATGGTGATTGGTTAACTATTTGGAATGAACTTACTATTCCTGCTGGTTTGAAAGCAGGTTATGATAACATGGTTGGTAACACTGTAGCTCTTACTGGTACTGGTCTTCAAAGAACTGAAGCAACTACACTATATGTTCCTTTCCAATTTTGGTTTTGCAGAAATCCAGGTCTTGCTCTTCCACTTATTGCTCTTCAATATCACGAAGTTAAAATTGAACTTGAATTCCGTCCTAAAGCAGAATGTTATGTATCTACTTCAGGCAGTCTAAACAGTTGCGGTGTATCTGTTAATGGAACTCTTGATGCATTCTGTGTCCCATCTATTGAATATGCTACTCTATTTATTGATTATATCTACCTTGATACTGATGAACGTAGAAGATTTGCACAAACATCTCATGAATATTTGATTGAACAATTACAATTCACTGGTGATGAATCCACTGTAAACACCAATGTTAAAGTTAAACTTAACTTGAATCACCCTGTTAAAGAATTGATATGGGTTGTTCAACGTGATGATGTCGTAAAACTAGGATACAACCAATGGAATAACTATACTGATGATTTTGATGCTGATTCTGGATACAATAATATTAATAATGCTGGATTACCTGATCCTTCTCAACTTGTTTTTACTAATGTTGAGGACACTACTAATGTATTTCCATTTGTTGGTGCAAATGCCCTTGATTCTGAATATCTTCAATATTTACAACAAGCTGGTCTTCAAGTTGGTTCTAATCCAAATACTGGTTTAACCCAATATAGTACCAATGGTCAAACACGTGCAATTAATCTACCAGCAGGACCTGGTCCAAATGCCAATAACTTAGCACCAACTGATTTTGGAGCTATTACCACTGCAGGTGATTATTCTGATCATGCTGGTTTTGGACCTATTAATGCTGGAAGAAATCCAGTTGTTCGTGCCAAACTTCAATTGAATGGTCACGATCGTTTCCAAGAAAGACTTGGATCTTACTTTAACTTAGTACAACCATACCAACATCACACTAACATCCCTGTTACAGGTATCAATGTTTACTCATTTGCTCTTAAACCAGAAGAACATCAACCATCTGGTACTTGCAACATGAGTAGAATTGATAACGCAACACTTCAACTTCAACTTACTCCTAAAGCAGCACTCGGATCAAAAATTAGGGTGTATGCTACAAATTATAATGTGCTAAGAATAATGTCAGGCATTAACGAGCTTATGCTACAAAGTATAATCTCAACCTGTGCCAAACAGTTGGCTGCCATATTAGTTATTTGCAATCTAATATGGATAAACAGTGTAATGCAAATATGTTTACAACAAACATTATATAACCAGCTAGTCTCAATGTGACTATGTTACAATGAGGCAACATTTCTAAATTGCGGGGACTTCCTTATAGCTTTTTCTACTACTTTATTATATGAAAGTATAATAAATACCTGGGGTAATGACCTAAGGCATAGTAATAACGAAAAAGATTGGATTATCCGCAGCCAAGCTCCTAAATGCGTTACAGCAAGCATATGGAGAAGGTTCAGAGACTACAATGGGATGGGCATGAGAAAGCTAGCAACTTTCGATGATTGCTTAAGGTATAGTCCAGATATCATATGAAAGTATGATTGAGCCACCGGGGAGGGCTTGCATACAGTAACTAGATTTTTTTATTATATTATATCAATAAAATATTGATTAAATATAATATTTACATTTTTAGATACTCTAATTATATATAAAATTATAAAAAAATGATTTTCAAATTATAATAATTCTTTATTTATTAAATAAAGCATTAAAATGGATAACGGTATTGAAGAATTAATTGAAGAAAAACATATTATTATTAAAGATTTTGATGGTAAAATAATTAATAAAGTATGTAGATTTAAAGGAGAAGAAAAAAATAAATATTGGTTAGTTTTAAATATTGAAACAAATGAACAATATTATTTAATAGAATGTTGTGGTAATAAATTAACAAAAGTTGATGAAGAATCAATTGAAAAAATATTAGAATTAAATAAAACATTAACAATTTGTAATAATTATGTTGTAATGGAAATTGAAAAAAATAAAAAAATTTCTCTACATGCATTCCTTATGAATCATTACGGACATGGTTTATCAAAAGATTCTCTAACAGTTGATCATATAAATAGAGATAAACTAGATAATAGATTATGTAATTTAAGATTAGCAAATCAAAGTGAGCAGAATCAAAATACTGGTAAAAGAGAGAGAAAACATAATGCTAGACCTCTTCCAGGTGGACTAAAACAATCTGATTTACCAAAATATATTACATATAATGTAGATTATGAAAAGGAATTAGATAGTGATGGTAATAGAATAATGAAACGAGATTTTTTTAGAGTTGAAAAACATCCTAAACAAAATGGAAAAACATGGGCTACAACAAAAAGTAAAAAAGTAACAGTTATTGAAAAATTAAATCAAGCAAAAGAATATCTCAAAAATATTGATTCAGAAGCTGTTGTATAATTTAATTATCAATGTTTTATTGGTAAATATTTATTATTTAATTATTTTTATTTAAAAATTAAAAAAACAAATTTTAATTGATTATTTTATAAAATAATATTTTAATTTATTCAATGATTTATTCTATACTGAATTATACGACAATAATCAATTAATTCTATTAAAATTTAAAAAATATTGAATTAATATTTTTAAGATATTTGATTAATTATTTTCATAATAATGGATATTAAACAAGATAATATAGATAAATTATTAAAATATAAAAATAATCCTCCTAATCCATCATATATAGCAGGTTTTATAGATGGAGATGGAACAATCTTTATAAGAAAAATTAAAGATGGATATCAATCAGGTATATCTCTCACACAAAGTAGAACAAATATATTACAAATACTACAATATCATTTTGGTGGAACTATAGTAGAACCAAATATTATAAATATTGAAAATAAATTTAATGATGATGGATATTACGATAAATGTAATAAAAGAAATTCTTATTCATTATTTATTAGAAGTAATGAATATAAATATTTATTAAAATATATTTTTGATAAAATTATTTTGAAAAAGGATCAAATAAATTTATTAGTAGATTTTGAAAAATTAGTCAATAAAGTAAATTGTGAAGAAAAAGAAGAATTATGTAATAAATGTTTAGAATTTAATAAAATAAAGAAAAATAATTATGAATATTCAAACTTAAATATTGAATATATTCAAGGTATTTTTGATGCAGAAGGACATATTTATGTTTCTTATAAAAAAATAAATAATCAAATTAAATTTTCAAATGGTGTTTATATGAAAATTACACAAAAAAATCATCCTGAAATAATAAAAGAAATACATAAATTTTTAGGTTTTGGTAAAACGAGTGATTATATTTATTATGTAGATACTTTTGAAGATTGTTTGAAATTAGTTAAACTAATTAAAGATGGATTGATTGTTAAATATAATCAAATAATTGCATTTGAAGAATATTTAAATTCGCGTTTAGAAAAGAATGAAAATTATGATAAAGTCCATATAAAGAGAGAAGAAATATATAAAATTATAAATATGGAAAAACATCAAATTGAAATATATGAAAATATTCATTGTAAAGAATCTTTTAATGAATTGATTTTGAATGAATTAGAAGAAATTAATGATGAAAAAGAAAAGAAAAAACAAGAATTTTATAAAAATAAATCAGAATCTATGAAAGGAACTAATAATCCAAATTATGGACATTCTCTATCAACAGAACATGCTCTTAACATATCACTTTCAACAACAGTTTCAAAAAGAATGAATAATCCTAATTTAACAAATGAAAAAATTCGTGAAATATATGATTTAAAAGATAAAATTATGCAAAAAGATGTTGCAGAAAAATATGGAATGAATCGTGAGATGATTAGACGTATTTGGAAACGCATTATTATACCAACAGATGATCCAGATTTTATAACAACAAAAACAGAAAAACTCGCAAAAAAAGATTCTAATGAAGATTTAACGTTCGAACAAAAAACATCAATTGGTAAAAGATCACTAACATCTGACCAATATATGGAAATATTTTTATGGAAAATTAAGAAAAATAATGGTAAATTATTGGATAATCAAAAGATTTTTTCAACTAACTTATCAAAATATTTATCGAAATTATGGGATATAAAAGTTACGAATGATATGATTAAAAATGTTTGGTCAGGTAGAACAAAAATGTTTGAATTTGAATTTAATTCTGAAATAACTTATGAAATGTATTTAGAGGTTATTTCAAAATAATTAAAATTATAATTGAATATTTTAACAATAAAAAATACTAATTTATAATTAACGACTCAAAATTTGCCATCCAGGACCAGGCCTATAATTATGATAATAAACCAAAAAAAGATATAGAAATATATTCTATATCAATATGGTTAACAGTTATAAAATAAAGTCTATTATAAAAATATTAATAAACTGGATTTAAGGTAGGCCCAGTGCTGCTAGTCAAAAATTATATTTTTTATTTTTTTATTTATGTTTTTATTGAGATTTTAACAATAAAAATATAATATTTTTTCTTAATAAAATAAATTTTGACTAGCAGCACAGCTCCTAATTTAAGGCAAAATAAAATTGATTTTTAAAACAAAAAATATATATAATTTATGATTATAATAAAAATTAAATGTCAAAATTTTCATCATTAATTATAGATAATGGTTATCCTCCAAAATCTACATCTCATAATTATGGTTATTCTTTAATTCTACCTGGTTTAATAGATAGTGAAAATAATATCATTACACCACTAATATGTAAATGGCCAGCTGAATTAACTCATATATTAAGACCAATGTATAAAGAATATTATATAAATGGTGATCTAAGTTATAGTGAATTTACAAAAAAAAATACAGAATTAGAAAAATATGTTTCTGTTATGAATCCTTGTTGTGATATTAATAAAAATAATGGAAGCTCTGTTGAATTTCTGTTATTATCTTTTGATGATATATCAAAAGCTTTTATTGGAAATGGTGAATTACATAATAAAATTATTGCTGTTTACTTATCAGCAACACGTTGTTTACAACATAGTTATCAATGGAGAGATGCCACTCTTTTTTTACCAGGTTCAGAAGCTATTCAAAAGGCAAATGAATTAGGATTAATGGTTGGTGTTGCATCGTTTGTATCAAATTTTTCTGGTCCTTGTTACAAGTTTAGTGTTATACAAAATCCACAATTATGGGATAGTTGTTTAAGTTATAGATAATTTTTATATATAAAAAATAAAGGTATATATATTATAATGAAAAAGACAAAAACAAACTTATTTAATCCACAATATTATGGCTATTCACAATCAACTAATAAAGAAATAATAGGTGGTTCGGCTCCTTATAAATATAATTATTTACCACATGATAGTCAATTATGTATAAATAGTAAATCTATGTATAATCAAATACATAGCAATATATTTTCACCGGATACTATTGTTAGAAGTCATCCAGCATCTAATATAATTCAAGGTTTAACATTAAATTATCATGAAAATATGATTAAACAAAATTGTTTTCCAAGTTTTCAACACAATCAAACAACACAATATGTAAGTAATTATGGAACAAATAATTATGGTTAAAAAATAAAATAGGAGGAATTAAAATTCAATTTGGAAATTTTCCATCTGTTAATCAATATAATTTATAAAACTTAATAAATATTTAAGTTTTTATTATCAATAATATTTTATAAAAAAATTAATTTGATGGTTTTAGTATTATTTAAATAAATATAAATTAACAATAAAATATTTTATAAATTATTTTATCAGTATTATTGATAAAAATCTTAAGTTTACAAAATTGTCTGTTAATACAAATAAAGAGAATAATCAAAAGAAAATATAGATGTTTTAATTTTAATAGAACATCTTATGTATAAATGATTAGTAAAAAATAAAAATATCTATAAAACAATAAAATACTTAATAAATTTAAAAATAAATTATATAATAAATCTTTAAATTAAGTTATATATAAAAATCCAGATTTATTATAAGATATATAGTTTAAAAATTTATTTCATTTTATTAATCTAAAAATAGTAAATTAAATTTACAATTATTTATTGAAAATAATGGTTTATGAGAAGATCTATATAAAAAATTTATTTTGAATACAAATATTAATGATTGTATAATTTGTCGAACAAATATTTCTAATATTAGATTTAGAAATTATTTTATTAGACCATTTTCAAATAATATTTAAATTATAATGAAATTTTAGCTTATCGTAAACTAATTTTAATTTATTATCAGATATTATTCCTAAAAATTTAATATATTATAATAATTATTTATAAATAATTATATAAAAATAATATTAAATAATATTTCTTAATATTATTTATGAATAAAGATAATCAAAAAATAATAGAAGCAAAACAAAAAAGAAGAGAAGAAAAGAGAAAAAAAAGAAGAAGTGCAACACCAGAAGAAGTAATATTTATTTTTGAAAAAATATTAGAGGGATGGAAAACAATTAAAATATACAATACAATAATTCAAAATGATAAAGATTCAGATGTTTCTAAAAAAAATGTAGAAAATATTTCAACAGGTAATTCAAAAGTATATGAAAAGGAATTAGATCCTATTAGATTTGAATATTATAATAAACTAAGAGAAAAAGTGTATGAATATCATAAAAATTTAAAAATTAACGAAAAATCATAAAAAAACTAACAAAAATCCCATATTATAATATATAATAAACTCATTATAGGCTTTAGAGGATTATAAGATAATCCACCACCTCTTTTATTATTTAAAAAATATAAAAATAATAAACAAATAAATATCATTAAAATACTCATTTCAATTATTATAGATTCTATTATAATTAAATATTGAATGTTAGAATAATTTCATTTATTTTCTTTATTATAACAATTCACATGAATTAATTTTTGATAAATAATTTATAATAATACTACACAAAATTATAAGTATTATTAGCATTACAATTATATTAATATATTTTATAGTAATATTATCGAATTGTTTAAGATTAAAATTTTTTAAATCCAATTTAATTTTTTTTATTAAGCATATATAATAAATATATTAATTTAATGAAAAAGCATAAAAAAAACAACTAAAATTGTTATCAACATAAAAAATGATTGAATATATAACAAATATCTAATCCAGCTTTGAGTACATATACAATTTACATTTACATTTTCTGAAAATTTATAAACATAATATACAAAAAAACCCCATACTATAATATATAATAAACTCATTATATACTTTAAAGGATTACTAGACATTCCACCACCGCTTTTATTCTTTATAAAATATAAATAAAGATAAGGTGAAAATAATAAAATAAAAAAAATACTGATTACAATTATTATAGTTTCTAATATAATTAAATATTGAATATCAGAATAATTAGATTTATTTTCTTCATTATAACAATTGCATGAGTTAATTTTTGATAAATAATTTATAATTATACTACACCAAATTATAAGTATTATTGATATTACAATTATAAGGATAATACTAATAGTAAGATATTTTCTATATTCAATCATTGCTTTTTTATAACCATTTAAATTATTAAATTTTTCTAATTTATTTACATTTTTAAAATTAGATTTAATTTTTTTATTCGGCATTTATATAATATTATAATATTTAAAAATTAATGAAACACCATAATTATATTATAAAATGTACCAAATAATAAAAAGAATGATTGAATATATAGCAAATATCTAATCCAATTTTGTGTACAACCACAGTTTATGTTTACATTTTCTGAAAATTTATAAACATAATATACAAAATATATAAAAATAATAATACTTAATAAATTAAAAAATAACATTAATGGATTATCTAGTAATCCACCTCCTTTCTGATTATTTTTATAATTTAATTTTGATAATGATGATACTATCATTATAATGCTAAATACAATAATTAAATATTCAAAAATAATTAAATATTTAATATTAGAATAATTTGATTTATTTTTTTCATTATAACAATCACATGAATCAATTTTTGATAAATAATTTATAATAAAACTGCACCAAATAATAACAATGATATTAATTATAACTGATAAATAAATTGAATAGATGTTATATGATAAACGGTTATTATTTAATTTTCTATTTAAAGATTTTTCACTAAAATTTTCTAATTTATTTGAATTAGGTTTATTTTTGTTTGGCATTATTTATAATATAATATAATATTTTTTATAAAAAAAATCTTTAAAATAATAATATAAATATATTTTAGATTATGCCAAATAAAAATACAAATAAAAATACAAATAAAAATACAAATAAAAATACAAATAAAAATATAATTAGAAATATTATAATTATTATTATTATAATAATAATAATTCAATTATTAGTAACTAATTTTTTAACGAATACCAAAGAGTTTTCATATAGAGCACTTATTAGGAATGAATCTTTTGCAATATCAATATATTTAGCAATAATATATAAAAATGGATTATTTATATTGATACCATTTATATTAGAAATTTTATTAGAATATTTAAAATTAAAAGGTTTACATATGGAAAAATATATGTCAACAAAATATCAATATAATGATTATTGGCGTGAAATAAATAAAAAAAATCCAATTTTTAGTAATTTTTCAGAAGGAAATTATGATAATATTATTGGTTTTGATACAAAAGATCATTCTCAAGGAAATATTAAAAAAATATTAGATTGGTGTAAATATACATATGATTATTCAATTAAATATAAAACTCCATATTTAATTGATATTAATGATAAAAAACATGGTCACGAGTTAAAAGAAATAACAGATAATAATAAATTTAGATTAATTTGTGAAACATGTAATGTAAAACCAGGAATGAAAATATTAGAAATTGGTTTTGGTGAAGGTGATTTCATGTTATATTTAAGAAATAATTATGGAATAAATCCAATAGGAGTTTCTATATCATCTGAACAAGTAGAATTGGTAAAAAGTAGAGGTTTTAAGGCATATACTATGAATTCATGGGATATGACAAAAGAAGTATTAGGAGCATATGATTTGATATTACAATGTGGTAATTTAGAATATATTAAATGTAGTGGTGAATCAGAAAATATTTATTCTAAGTTTTGTGATATTATATATACATTATTAAATTATAATGGTAAATATTTTATAACTTGTATACATTTTAATGAAGAATTTAAAATAAATACTTTTTATGATAATATAAATTGTTATTTATTATGGAGTGGTAATGATGGAAGTTATCCATATGGGAAAGATGGATTTTCAAAATATGCTAATAATTCTGGATTAAAAACTATACATCAAGAAGATAGAACAAATGATTATTTTATAACAACTGTTATATTCATGTCATTTTTTCAATGTATGCAACAAAAATGTTTAACTTCTATTTCAACACCAGGGATATTAGATTCTATTGTTAAAACAATTGCAGATCCATATTATATACATACATATCTTTGTTATAGTCCAATAAAAGATTTTTATTGGTTACCATGGCAATGGGAATTTATTCCTCAAAATATAAATGGTAAATGGATGACACCAGTTACTTTACAATATATTTTATTCCAAAAATCAAATAAATAATGATATAATAAGAGAAAATATAGAAAATAGCATAACAAATGATTGAATATACAATAAATATCTTATCCAATTATAAGTACAATTACAACTAATATCTACTTTTTTAGCATAATTATAAACATAATATATAAAAATAGAATATAATATTGTATAAATTACTGTATAAATTATATTTAGTGTTTGATTTCTAAACATTCCACCTCCATTTTGTATATTTTTAATAGAATATAAACTATATGAACAATATAAAAATCCTATTACATTTGTTATTATTAGTAATATTTCAATAGCAATCAGATATTTAATATTTATGTTTGGATTATTTTCTTCATTATAGCAAGTACATTTATCTACATTTCTTAAATAATTTAAAATTATACTTAAAAATATTATATTTAATAAAAATATTGACAATGCTGTACAATAATGGATTGATAAAAAATCAATTAAATATTTTTTATCTAAAGTTTTTGTTTTAGATAACTTATTTTCAATCCAAGGTTTAGGATTTATAAGATTTTCGGTAGTCAATTTTAATTTTTTATTATCTTTGAGATTGCGATTATTAAAACTATTATTATTTTTTACCATATATATTAACTTAGATTTTTATAAATTTTTATAAAATTAAAAAAATTAATTTGTATAAGGAACTTCACTTCCAACTACTGTAAATCCTCCCCAATTATCATTCACAGGAAGTGCTTGAGAAGTTCCAAATTGCCTATACCACATATTGCTATAAGCTCTTTGTTGTTGAATAGATAAATTTGTATTTTTAAATAAATTTATAATTGGAAATAATTCAGGTTTTCTACGCATTAATGCATATAAATTTTGTTGATCTAATATTTTTTTTTGAAAATTATCATTATTTTTTTTACAACCTTGATTTAATTTACATTGTATTGGAAAACATGCTTTTATATTCTGTCCAGTTTCATATGATTGGATTTTTGTACAATAACAATATTTATTATATCTTTTACTATTTTGCTTAATATAATCTGTCATATATTATTTAATTATATTTTTATAAAAATCCGAAACTTTTTTAATTTTATTAAAAAATGATACTTTTAAATATTTTTCTGATTTTTCTCTAGATTCTATTTACTATAGAATCTATCTTTTTATTTTGTAAAGTTGATATTTTTTGTTTGTAAAATATTTTATTTGTTTAAGTTCATCATACATTTTTATTTTTTAGATATATTACTGCTACTAATACTTATAAATTCATAAATACGTTAGACATATAAGGTGTTTCATAATTATGTCTCAATGATTTTATTAATAAAATAAAAAATAATATTATACAATTAAAATTAAGAAATTATTTTTATAGTTATATTATTATAAATATAAAAAATAACTTTTATAAAAAATATTTTTACAATGGGGCTGTTGCATAATTCACTATACAATAAATCATTGATTAAGTTAAAAAATTATTTTATAAAATTATCAATTAAAATTTAAAATTTGTTTTTTATTTTTTAGTAATTTTATTTATTTTTAAATTTTA
>Ga0247831_1002194_pt1 | contig 32867 bp, 27 predicted proteins | sample LaCruzMarch2015__9_FD_192406 | JGI IMG/M metagenome (GOLD analysis project Ga0247831, IMG submission 192406) | Freshwater microbial communities from meromictic Lake La Cruz, Castile-La Mancha, Spain - LaCruzMarch2015_1m | ecosystem: Environmental > Aquatic > Freshwater > Lake | place: Spain...
CGCCGGGCCACGCGGCAGCGTCATTCCGCCGAGGATAAAATCCGCATCGTGTTGGATGGCCTGCGCGGCGAAGAGAGCATCGCCGCTTTGTGTCGCTGCGAAGGCATCGCCGAGAGTTTGAATTACAGCTGGTCGAAGGCGTTCCTCAAAGCAGGCAAACGCCGCTTGGCGGGCGACACCGCCAGAGCTGCGACGACCGAAGAGGTCAAGGATCTCCGGCGCGAAGCCACGGCCTTGAAGGAAGTCGTCGCCGAGCAAGCGCTGGAATTGCGCCTGCTTAAAAAAAGCGTGATCGCGGATGGGGAAGACCAAGAATGAGGTATCCCGGATCTGAAAAGCTCGAGATCATCAAGCTCGTCGAGCAATCAACGCTCTCCGTGCGCCGCACGTTGGAGCAACTGGGAATCCCCCGCAGCACGTTTTACCGCTGGAGCGAACTGTTCCAGACCGATGGCCCGGAAGGTCTTGAGGATCGTCCGTCCAAGCCGGATGCGATCTGGAACAAAATCCCGGACGCCGTCACGGCGAAAATCGTCGATCTGGCGCTGGCGGAGCCTGAGTTTAGCCCGCGTGAGCTGGCGGTGCGCTTCACCGACACGGAAGGTTATTTCGTCTCGGAAGCCTCGGTTTATAGACTTTTGAAGTCGCATGATCTCATCACCAGCCCAGCCTTCATCGTCGTTTCGGCGGCCAATGAGTTTCACACCAAGACCACGGCGCCGAACCAGCTTTGGCAAACCGATTTCACCTATTTCAAGGTTATCGGTTGGGGCTGGTATTATCTGTCAACGATCCTCGATGATTTCTCGCGTTACATCATCGCTTGGAAACTGTGCGTGACCATGCGCGTCGAGGACGTCACCGAAACGCTGGAGCTAGCCTTGCAGGCGTCAGGCTGTGATCAAGCCCATGTCCAGCACAGACCAAGGCTGTTGTCCGACAACGGACCCAGCTATGTCGCCGCCGACTTCGCAAAATGGCTCGGCGAGCGAAACATGGATCACGTCCGTGGCGCGCCATGCCACCCGCAGACGCAAGGCAAGATCGAGCGTTGGCATCAAACGCTGAAGAACCGGATCTTGCTTGAGCACTACTATCTGCCTGGCGATCTCGAAGTGCAGATCGAGGCCTTCGTCGAGCGCTACAATCACCAACGCTATCACGAAAGCATCGGCAATCTAACGCCGGCCGATGTCTATTTTGGTAGAGGCGAAACCATCCTGCTCGAACGCGAACGGATCAAACGGCAGACCATCCAACAACGCCGCTTGCTCCACCGCAAACGAGCAGCTTAAAATCAACAACCAGATGAGCCAGGGCCTCCATTAAATCACGCCGCCTTCTGTCCCGAATGTTTTGACGACGGACAGGCGGAGAATTGAGTTTGCCAGGCGGAAAATATCTGGCGTTGGAACGTCATGATCGAGTCGCGCTGGCGCCGAAGCCGCCGGGAATGGACATCGCACACAGGCAGTCCGTTAGCGCTTCGGATCAACACGGAGTCAAAGCCATCGGCCGGAAACTGGGGATGGAGCGTTAATCGCTCGACTTTCCGGAGATTGGATACGGACGTGAGCCAACTTGGCGCTGTCTGAGCCATTCTTGAGCCATTCCGCTAAAACACCTTCTCGCCGTCTCTTATGATCACGTGTGATCAAAATCGACTTGCTCCAGAATCGCAGCAATATTGACAAAACTACGGCTAAGCAGTACATGAAATGAACGACGATGCATTTGAGTGGGATGACGCCAAAGAGGCAGCGAACTACGTCAGACATGGCGTCACGTTTGAGGCGGCGCGGCTGGTCTTCGATGACCCCTTCGCCCTTGATTGGTTTGATACCAGAGAGGACTATGGCGAAGAACGATACTCGACCATAGGCCTCGCAGAAGGCCGATTATTGTTTGTCGCCTACACGATGAGAGGCGACGTGATCAGAATCATCTCGGCCAGAGGCGCTGAACCCCATGAGCGACGAAAATACCACGAAGAAAACTCCTAAGACGCCGCAAACTGATTGGAGTCGTCTGGACAATATGACTGAGGAAGCGCGCCATGCCGCAGCTCTTGGCGACCCAGATGCGCGCCCTCTTAGCCCTGACGATATGCTGAGCATGCGGCGGACGCCGCAGGTGCGAATAATCCGGCGCGCGCTAAAGCTATCTCAGGAAGAATTCGCGGAACGGTTTCAAATTCCGCTCGGAACGCTGAGGGATTGGGAGCAAGGCCGCAAAGAGCCTGACGCCGCTGCCCGCGCGTACTTGATGGTGATTGGCCGCAACCCATCTGCGGTGACAGAGGCCCTGCACCCAGCCTTGTGAAATTTATTTGACTCGAACCCGGCCGCCAAATGTCGCTTGCGTCGCCTGCAATCGACACAAGCGCGTGCAATATATTCAGAAGAAGCACGAAGTCGCGAATTGGCTAGTCCGCCATAGATAGGCACAGCCTCCCGTAGGATGGCCCGGCGCCGAGTATATTTCAGGCTAGCATCTATGGAACCGAGCTCCACCAGATCGACAGACCGCCCGTACAGCGCCTCCAACGCGTCGGCGAAACCAAGATAGCGTTGGAGATAGTCTGTAGCCACAGTCGCATCGTCGAACGTCACGAGGAGGTCGACATCACTTTTGGCCAGGTCCAAATCGCTTCCTCGCGCGGCGGCGCCGAACACCTCAAGGCCGGACGACGCCGTACAGACGGCATAGCGCTGCAAGCACCTCGCGTTTGGCCTCGATCGCCGAGTGCATCGTTCAACTCAAATTTTTCGAGCAGCACTTATGGCACGCATTGGTTCCGCCGCTTTATGGCGCCTTCCGAGCGGACTTAGGCGCGGACGTTACGTTGCGAAATGCGTTGAAACGCCCCTTCGCAGGGTCTGCCCATGCCTCGATCAGAACCCAAATGTAAGGAAATCGGTGGAACCCCAGTGGAACCCAGAGCCTTTTTTCAACTTTCGGCTGGCCGATTTATGCGCTTAAGTCTTTGATTTTATGGCGCACCCGACAGGATTCGAACCTGTGACCTCTGCCTTCGGAGTGGGTGGGGGGAGCCATTTTCGCCTTGCTTCGCCGTGTAATGGCTTGTGAATTTCCTTTTAAATCAACATTCTGATTGCGTCGCCATGTTTGGCGTGGTCTCCTAATTTTGATCACGGTGCCCACCAGGTGCCCACCAAGATTCGGACGAAAAACCCATGGCAGGCAAGGGACTATCCCCTCCGGTTCGACTCACAAAGCGGGCGGTCGACGACGCCGCGCCGCGCGAAAACCGTTATGAGATATGGGATTCCGAATTGAAAGGCTTCGGATTGCGGATTGAAGTGTCCGGCCGCAAGTCGTTCATCATCCGCTATCGTGCTGATGGCGGTGGTCGAAATGCGCCCAAACGCTTGGTCACGATTGGCGCTTACGGAACGCTTACGCCCGATCAAGCGCGCACCGAGGCCAAGAAGCTTCTGGGTTCGGTTGCGACCGGGCAAGACCCCGGCGCCGAACGCCACGCTAAGCGGAGCGATCTTACTGTTTCCGAACTATGCGAACTCTACTTACGCGAAGGCTGTCCGACCAAAAAAGCATCGACTCTGGCGACCGATCGCGGACGCATCGAGCGGCACATCAAACCGATGATTGGCACGAAGCGGATTTCAACCGTGACGCGCGGCGACATTCAGTGGCTGATGCGGCAGATAGCGGACGGCAAGACCAAGGCCAACCTCAAGACTGGCCCGCGCGGACGTGCGATCGTTCGCGGCGGCAAAGGAACTGCAAGCCGCACTATCGGCATGCTGGGCGGCATATTCACCTACGCTGTCCGCCAAGGTATGATTGCTGACAATCCGGTGCGCTTAGTCAAACGCTGGAAGGACCGGCGCATGGACCGCTATTTGAGTCAGGAAGAGTTAGAACGTCTCGGGCATGAATTGAATGAAGCCGAAGCCGGGAAAGAAAATCCCAAGGCGATTGCGGTCATAAGACTGCTGGCGCTCACCGGCGCGCGCAAAGGCGAAATCATCACCCTCACCTGGAACGAAATTGATTTCGACAACGGCATTTTGCGGCTGCGGGATTCAAAAACCGGCCAGAAGACAATTCCCGTTGGCAAATCAGCGCTCGCTATTTTCGCCGCTCAACCGCGCACGAAGGATTCGGATTACGTTTTCCCTGCCGACAAGCTTGGGCGCCAGGACGCCGAGCGCACCTATTTTCAAGGGATCGACGCCATCTGGCATCGCGTGCGCGCAAAAGCTGGACTGGCCGATGTGCGCCTGCATGACCTCCGCCATACCGCCGCGAGCATCGCAGTAGCGAACGGGGCGTCTCTGCCGATGATCGGCCGGATATTGGGCCATGCCGACACCAAGACCACTCAACGTTACGCGCACCTTTCAGATGCGCCAGTTCGCGCTGTCGTCGAGGATTTGTCCCTGCAGGTATCTATAGCCATGCGCGGCGATCGAAATTCCAGCCATTCGGCCAAACGGTAATTTGCCAACAACAGACACGAACCGCGACGGGCTTGAACGCGCCCGAAAGCCGACGTTGACTGCCTCCACACAGACCGGAACCTTTTCGCCGTTAGCGGTTATGCAGCGGGCTGTTTGTTTCGCTCAAAAGACAGCGGCGCTATGTGCACCTCGTCTAAGCGCTCCATTCCGGCAAATCGAAAACTGGATTGGGCCATTTCGCATCTACATAAGCGGGCGCGGCTTTGCGGCCGATCTCCAAGAGCAGCGCCATGTTTTCGGACTTACCGTTGGCGAGTTGATCAACGCTTTCCAAAACCTTGTCGTCCAATTCCCGATCGAGGAGTTTTTCGATTGCGGTCCAGGCGAGTTTCTCGCCTCTTTTGCGCGGCCTTTTTGCTCTCTTTTCCAGATTCACATCCAAGCGCTGGAAGTCTAACAAACGATCAGGCAGAATGCAGCTATCTTTCATGTCCCCCACTTCGCTGTTGATGGGCCAAGGGCGCTGAGGTTCCGACAAAGCCTGCAGCAACATAATCGCCTGCATTTGCGTGTCATAGATCATCGAGCGCAGCGCGCTGACGCCGCGCATGCCGGGCCACTGACCGGAGAACGCCTTGCCGTCGATGGTCGGCCGGCGGCTGCCGGTGCCGAAGGACGCCATCATCAAATCCTGCGCCCCGGTCTTCCAGCCAAATCCGTAAGCGGGAACCAAGGCGGTGAGCAGCAATTGAACGCTGGGGTTGTTGAATCCCCCCACCGCGCCGTCCACAAAGTAGCCGTACTCGATGGGTCGATCCTTGTTGTCGTATTTCATGGGGATTTTGATTTCATCGAAAAAGGTGGGCGCTGCCGCGCTCGCCATCACGACGTCAATCAGGCGATAATCCTTGTTGGGAACATCTTCCGGCCGCGCATCTGGCGGGTCAAAATACGGCGCCTTGGGGTTGTTAGTAAGCACCCAGGCCGAACCGGTATCGATACGCTTGGCGTGGAGCGCGAGACCGCATTTGATTTGGCCTGACCCCAATGTCTTTTTATCTAGAACAGGCCACAAAGCCTGCCGCAACGCCTTGCTGTCATAGCGAGAGCCCATAGCGACGCCGTCGGCCTTCGACTTGCCGAACACCTGCGGCCCAAGGCCTTGATACATGTTGATCAATTCGCCGACGCTCTTACCGACCGATAAACCGGCAGCAATGATCGCCCCAGTCGATGTCCCGCCGATCAAGTCGAAGTAATCGCTCAGAACCAAGAGTGGATCACCAGAGCGGCGACGCAGTTCGGCTTCAAGCACTTCCAGCATGCCGAGGGTCAAGATGCCCTTCACGCCCCCTCCGTCCAACGCTAGAATTCGTTTGGGTCCTGCCTCCGGATCCAGCCGGTCCGCCAAAGTACGTTCCATTCCGTCTTCCCCCTAAAGCCAGTATGCCGTTTCCCCAGCGAGGTTCAATCTCTAGGACAGCCAGCAGCAGCTCAGAGCATCATTCGAAAGCCCAATACTGACCCGATTTAGGTGGCCGACATGCCATACCCCGACGCTCGCTCAGAGCGGATTGAACGCGCCCGAAAGCCGACATTGCGCGACCGTTTCGAAGATCCAATTCATGGCCAGAAGAAGTCGTAACATTCCTGAGAGCGAATGACCGAAGAGAACTGCGATTAGGTCGTTAATGGAGAACACGTTAGTGAACAAATACGCTACGGCGCAATTGCAGATCGAAACTCCGAGAGCAGATCGCCCCTCACATCCCTAAGCAGCAAGTGGGCCCTTTCAGAGCTTAGAAGCTCACCGCGACCGTTCTGAAGACCTTGGCTGACGTACTCAGCGGCGTCTCCCCTAAATTGACTGAGGTGGTCAATCGCCCAGAATTTTACAGTTAAGTCTGCCGCTGATGTAATGGCGCTCGATCCGTCGCTTGACACCGCTACATCGAATACTCGACTCTGGTGACAGTCAATCCGATAAAGCTCCGCCCCACTCGCTACATCCCAGAATCGCACAGTTCCGTTCTCTGATGAAGTAACCACAATACTGGATGAAGGCAGAAACGATTGGCATGTGATTTTTGCACCGTGACCGACTAGGCGAGCAGATACGGCTTTCGTCGAAACATCCAACACGAACGCCACTCCTGAATCAGTTCCCACGATCATACGGTCGCCTATTTTATCAAAGCAGATCTTTGATGGCCGAGTACCTACGTCCTGCAACCACGCGATTTCCCGCCAAGTTGCTGCGTCCCAAAGCCGGACGGCGTCGCCCCAGCTGGCGGTGGCAAACAGGCTGCCGCTGCCGCTGAATTGCGCATCCACAAGATACGAGCTTTTGAACTCCAACCTTGCGTGCTCGGTCCACGTTTGCGTGTCCCAAATAATGACGGGGGACAGCCTTTAGGAAGGTACTGACGTAGCAGCCGGTTGGTGTTCTCATTCGAGCCGCGCTGCCAAGGACTTTGTGGATCACAGAAATACACCGCGATGTCAGTTTCCATTGTGAAACGTTTGTGGTCGGCGAGTTCTGATCCTCGGTCCCAGGTGAGAGATCTGTAGAGCTCTTCAGGCAGCTTGTGCGCTTGCTTGATCAAGGCTTTGATTACGGTGTTGGTTTCTCTGTTGGAAAGCTTGGCCAACATCACATAGCGCGAGCTGCGTTCGACGAGCGTGACGATGTTGCTGTTGTTCGAGCCGCACAGTAAGTCGCCCTCCCAGTGACCAGGCACGGCTCGATCGTCCACGCAAGCAGGCCGCTCACGGATCGAAACGGCATCAGTGATAGTGCCGCGCTTTTGCGTTAAATGTCGCGATCGGCGCATTGGTCTTGGACTGCGCAGATGCTGAATCAGCTGCTTTTTCAGCACTCCGCGGGCCTGAACATATAGGCTACGATAGATAGTCTCGTGAGACACCTGTGTCGCCTCAGTCCATGGTTGCGTTCGCTTCAGCCAGCCCGCAATCTGCTCGGGCGACCAATTGCGTTCCAGTTTTCTCGCAACAGTCTGCTGCAAATGGCCATATATCGCCAACTTACACAGCTTCGGGCGCAGAGCCTGCGTCAAGGCTCGCTTGTCGGCGGCTTCAGCACGGTATCGCCGTGAACCGCCATTGCGACAGATTTCGCGACTGACTGTAGAGGGCGAGCGGGCCAAATCCCGCGCGATGGAGCGAACAGACCGAACCGCGACGATACCTCTCGAAATTTCTTCGCGCTCAGCAAGGCTCAAGGCCCGCGCAGATCGATGTCGGGGCGGCGGTTTAATGCCGCCGGTGTGTCTCATATGAGCGAAAATACTGGAATGCCCTCCACGACCCAATGCTCGACTGATCGATTTAAGCCCTTCGCCCTTTTTCCAACGCTTCCATATCTCGGCGCTCTGTGCCGGCGTAAAATATCGTCCCATCATAATTACCGCTCCACGTCCTCTGAATAAGGTACGTGTTGCGTCGATCAGTTGAACTCGCCCTTCTTCGCGGTCATTGAACTGCCACCGCGTCGGCGGCGCGATTTCGCCGTCTAAAGCCGCTCGCATAATCAGGCCATAGGGCTGGATTTCAGCCAATACCAGACAATTACGTCTCGGCTTGCGCGCTTCTGAACCGTTTCCCTAAGGGTTAACTACAGACTTCTCCAGTAGTGTTTGACGTAGGCCCGCCATGCTCCGGGCTGTCTCCCGCCGCCCGAAAAAAGTCGCTCCTCGGTCTCCTGAGACGTCCAGCCACCGCGCGTCGCGACGCCCTCTACTGCCCTGCAATACCAACCATAATCCTGACCGGTATTTGCGTCTGAGACATTTCCGCGGAGAAGCCGTGGGCGGCGTTCACCCGTTAACAACTGGATCGATTTTGCCGTCCATTGATCCATGATGAGAGCGTCCTGTGATGGGCGCAAAAAGAATAGCAGCTTGGTGAAGTACGCGGGACGCATACCGACGAGTTTCTTGGGCCGAAGACCACGCAGACGATCATAATCCTCCGAGCGTTCATTGTGGGAGGACCGCAGCCGTTCGATTTCGCCGATCCAGTCAGCACGCACCCTCCATGCTTTGCGGCCATTGGCCACGCGCATCCCGCCCCACGCCAACACCGCGATGACGCAGGTCTCCGTCGAAATTGTCGGGTCCAAGCAATAGCTCCGGAGATCCGCGCGACGCTGCGCGTGATCAGGCAAGTTAATCCCTACCGCGCATTTGGAGACGCTGCCAAACCAAGACGCCGGTGTGGCTCCGCGCCAAGCAGGCGCTACCTCTGAAGCAAGAAGCGCATCCAAGTGCTTGCCCTGGAATTGTATCATCGATGCTCCGAACCCTGATTTAGCTAGCTACACCACTGCATTGTAGACCAGCGCTCAACCTCAATATTGAAGCTGGCCTACGCTGATCATACCACCCTATTCTCCGCCCCCGACGGGGCACCACCTTGAGCGCGGCGGGCATCCAACGCCCCGCGCACAGCAAGTAGACCATTCAAGAATACGGAACGACTAACAGGGGTTGAGCGGTCTGGAAGAAGTTCTGTCATACGTTTGGCTGCCTCTAATTCATCCAACTCCACCAGAGTCAATGCGAGGTCTGAAAAGCTTTCTAAAGTAAGCGGATGCTCATCGCCGAATAACTGTGCTCGCATGATGAGCACCTCCCAGAAAGTGGCTTCAGCGGCTCTGAAATCCTTCGTTCGAAATTGGAGAAGGCCGAGATTGCTCACGGCGTTCAGGGTATAGGGATGGGAGTCCCCTAGCTCTCTTCTAGTCACGTCGAGCGCCCCGAGAAGCAATTGCTTCGCGACGACGCATTCGCCCACGTCTTGAAGCGTCCGGGAAAGATTGTTTACGCTGACCAGCGTATGCGGATGTTCCGGACCAAGAACCGTCTTGCGCGCGGCTAGAATATATTCATGCAACTTGACGGCATGCTTTGACTTTTTCCTCGCCCTCATGGTTTCAGCAAGGTTGTTCTTACTGATCAGCGTGAAGGGATGTTCGCGCCCCAGTACCGAGTCATATCCCTGAACGACCGCCTCCTGGAGCGACTGAGCCCGTCGGAACTGCCCCATATCCTGATAAGAGAGCGCAACTTCGGACATGCTTGTAAGCGTATCCTTGTCTTTAGGGCCAAACGTCTTCCGGCGCACACGAAGCACTTCTCGATGGAGCTTGGCAGATCCGCGATAGTCGCCGGCCGTTCTCATGGACTGCGCCAATTCAGACCTAGCGCTCAAAGTTGCCCGACCGGTCGAGCCAAAGTGCACCCGGTGAGCGGTGACCAAGCATCTTCTCAACTCCAAAAATGCCGCTCCGCCTGCCCCTGCAAAGGTCAGAAATTCAGCGATCGATTGCGCGAGGGTAATCCGAGCTGCCGACCACTCGTTGGGTTTGTCTGCCTGCTGCTCCAACGCTGCGCAGAGCAATCTCTCTGGGTCTCGCCCATTGCATTTCAGCGACAGCCAGTGGCTCCAAAGTTCGAGGTCACCACGGGCGCGCAGCAGCGCGAACCGGCCCAAGTCGACGAGCAGGGCCTCAAGCCGATTCCACGCCCCAGCTGCATGCAACTGGTACGGCAACTCCTCCGCCTGCCGAACGTCGGGTTCGCGCGCTTCGAAATGGTCGGCGAGCGCAACATGTGCCAACCGCTTCTGATCATCACTCCCAAGATAGCGCCCCGCGACCGCCTGGCTTAGAAAATCGTGGCCAAATGCAAGCCGGCCTTGGTTATCACGCAAACCATCACCCAGGCCGTTGCGCAGCATCGCCCACGCAAGTGGTGATGCGCCGGAGATGGCGAGGATCTCGGTTTCCTCGAGGCCAGCGCGACTTGCCCAAATGAGCCGCAGCGCCTTGGCGACCAGGCCAGGCTCGCAATCGTCCTCCAGGCGCTTGAGCACGTGGTCGAACAGATTCGCCATGTCGCGCGCGCCCCGATAATCCTCAAGCCGCTCGGTTAGGCGGGCATTATCGGCGGACACACGCAATTCCTCGAGCACGGTCTTGAGATAAAGAGGCGAGCCGGCAAGCTCCGTTGCCGCAGGCTGCATGATGCGAGCGATCTGTTGTGGCTCCAGCTCGCGGCGCCAGCGCGCGAGCGTACCGGCGATAAAATCTCGCCGCTCATGCTCGCTGAGCGGCTTGACATCAAGCGGCGCAAATCTGCTCGCCAACGCCGCTGTTTGAGCGTCGCCGGGGAGGCTCGACGCCAGCCAATGCAGGCCGGGTGCAATCGGGAGCCAGCGCAAATTCTGCTCACTTGACAATTTGTCGAGTCCGTCCAGCGCGATCAACACGCGTGCGCCGCCGCGCTCAGCGCTCAAGCGCGCCTGAGCCAGACGTTGTGCCAGCGCCGCCGACACATCCATCAACCCGGCATTGTCACCGGGAAGAGCAACCATTTCGCCGGTGACCCGGTTCAAGTGCTCCCAAAGCCTCTGCATGATCCGCATCGGCTCTGCGCTCTCGGGAGAAGCGCCGAGATAGTGCTCGAAGACGATGTCGCTCGGATGGGCTTTGCGCCAAGCGTACAGCCAATTGGCCACCAAAGTGGATTTGCCGCCGCCCGAGGTGCCGGTGATAAGTAGTGGCGCAGCTTCCTTTTTATCCATCCATCGATTGAGATCGTCGAAATAGCCCTCGGCACCAACATGCAGGACGCGCCTCTCACGGGCGTAGGCTTGGTGCAGGCGCGCGGTTTGCTCGAAGGCGTCGGGGGCCTCTGTTTCGGGGAAACGCGCCTCGAGCAGGGCATCGAGTGCTGCCGCGACCTTCACCCCAATCTCCTCTGGCCGCGCATAAGATTCGATACTCGCCTTTCGGCGGACCTGCGTCTTGAGGTCTTCTAGCTTGGCGCGCACCACGTCTGGTTCTTCGCCAGCGCTGGTGCGGTCGGCATCATTAAGAGTCGCGCGCCAATCCCAATTCGGATCGCGCTCGAAAAAGCATGCACGCGCCGTGCTGTCGGGATTGGAGAGCACACCGTGCAAGATCTCCATCGCCGTGACGCTGGCGCCTTGCGCGTCCGCGAGGACGGGATAGGCCGCCTTCAATTTGTCCGTGAGCGCTGCCGCTGGCGGCACCCAGCCATAGCGGTCGCCGAGCAAACCTATGAAATACGGACGGCAGCGGTCAATTTCGGCGAGCAGCGTCGGCAAAGTTTCGCCGCGCTCTTGTTGTGCTCTCGTGATGCCCCACCTCAGATCGACCTCGAACACTTCGACGCCGCGCGCCCGGTATTTGGCGCGCAACGCTGGAAACGTCTTGGTCACCAGCTCATTGCGTTCGCTTTGCATGTCGAGAAACGTCGACGAGACGAACACGCGTACCGAGCGGGCATCGTTCTCTCCGTCCCCCATCGCCGTAGGAGCGGGAACGGATTGAACTGCGCCAGAGTGCCTTTGGGGCGCCTCAGCCTGCGGTGACGTCTCTGACAGTGGTGCCTTGCTCCCAGTGCTAGCGTGCGATGTGAGCAATCTCGACCGGATGAACCGCAGAGTCAGCGTCAAAAGCGCGATCACCGACGTCCCTGCCGCCAACAGCGCCCAGCCGGGCGTCGTCGCGATACTCGATTGGAGACCTTCAAGCCAGGCCTGCTGCGCCAGCCATTCGCGATGCCGCGCGGCCGATTGAGTGAGCCAATCCATGCCTTCCCCCAAAGGACGATGTTAGCAGGGCAACGGATCTCGTGAAGCGGGTTCGTTACCTAAGCTGGCGCGACAGCAGTGCGCTTCAAGACAGTCGTTCGCAGCGCGACATTCGTCCGGCGCGACTGGGCCAACGCTCCAACCTCAATCCAAGGTAAGCGTTACACTGACCGATTGAACACACCCTCCTATCCGGTCATTGAACTGTCACAGCGCCAGCGGCGGAATTTCGCCGATTCCAGACACTGACGATTTTAACGGGCACGTTTCCAGCCGCCATCTTTGGCGGTGACGAACTTAATGACTGGCATACCCATAACCGAGACGCCTGAAACATTGTCAAAGCAGCCTAGCGCCTAACCGCGCCAGGGAAATTGCAACCCGCGCAGGCACTGACGGATAACAGTCGAAGACTCCACGCTGGCCTCCAAGCATTTTGCGTCTCAACCAAGCAGTGGGAATTTCGGCATGCAGAAAAGGGTTATTGCGCGGACCAGCCGCATGGTCCCAGAAGCGCGTCTTAAGCCCGCCTAGATTGTAAATGCGCAGATCATGTTTTGAGTATGCTGGATGATGTGGGAGTTGATTAACAAACCACATACTCGCCGCATAGTCTCCGATATAGGGGAAGCTACCCAGCAGAGATCCCAGAACGTGGAAGGTCGTGTTTTCTCTGTAATCCGCAAACGCATCTATTATCTGCAAGCGACTATTTAGATTGACTTGGAATCCCGTGTCGGAAAACGCAAATCGCAAACGCGCTAGGTCGCCGTAGGTATTGAATACGCCGTAGGTAGACAAAACATGCTGCGCTCGGTCTGAAGCGGCGTGCGTACGCACAATGGTTTCAAGATCGGCACGAAACACAGCGGGGTTTTCAGCGTCGGCGCGCACGATGATACAATCGAACCCCTGATATTCCGAGCTTAACTCCGGGCAGCGCTGCACAAGAATCAGTCGCCGTGAGATGCTCTGGAACCACTCCCGCTGATCCGCGAACAAGCGGCGAACCAATTCGCTGGTGGCGCCAAAAATAAAAAAATCTGCGCGCGCCCCGGATCTGCCGTCCATTTTTTCCACCCCCGCGTTGAATTCTCTGCCCGACACCGGAATCCATTAACAATTGCATTCCAGTTACGAACAAAGTACGCTGTTTTTATATTTTATTTGGGAGGAGCGCAATGGCGCGCGTCGCAGGCACGAACCCACTCTTCGGCCCTAACCGCCTCAAGCTCGGAACGTTCTGCACGAACACAGCGCTGAGTCTCACAACCGTACCCGAGACTTGGAAGCCAACCTGGCCGAACATCGTCGCTGCCGCACAGCTTGCCGACGCCGCCGGCCTGGAAGCCATCGTGCCAATCGCCCGCTGGAAAGGCTATGTCGACGACGAGCCTCAACACGCCACCCATTGCGTCCAGGAAGCATTCACCTTCGCGGCAGCGGTGGCGCAAGCGACTTCGCATGCGGCGATCTTTGCCACGTCACATGCGCCCATGCTTCACCCGCTGGTCGTCGCCAAGCAGGCCGCCACGATCGATCACATCTCAGGCGGTCGCTTCGCGCTCAACGTTGTGGGGGGGTGGAACCGGCGCGAGTTCGAAATGTTCGGTATTGAACTTATCGAGCACACGCAGCGCTATGCCTACCTCCGAGAATGGCTGGACGTCGTTCGTAGGCTCTGGACATCGGAAGACGAAGTGGACATCTTCACCTCCCACTTCGAAATGAAAAAGGTGGTTTGCCAGCCGAAGCCGGTCCAGCGACCGGGGCCGCCAATCATGAATGCCGGGCTATCCAGCGCCGGTATGAAGTTCGCCGCAGAAAACTCCGACATGGCGTTCGTATCGCTGAACGGCGCAGAACCGGACCTGTGGCGTGCGCAGGTCGCTCAATACAAAGCGCTAGCCCGTGAAAGCCGTGGCGTCGATCTCCAGGTCTGGACCAATGTCCACATTGTTCAGCACGAAAGCGTCGAGGCTGCCCTCTCCGAGCGCACGCGGTTTGCCGATACGTTCCGAGACCACCGGGCCGTTGAAGGCTTTCTCACCACGATGATGGCCGAGGCGGGTATTCCGTCCGACCCAAGTTTCGCTGAAATGTTGCGGTCGCGCCTAGCGACCGGGACAGGCTATCCCCTTGTGGGCGACGCTGCAACGATCGCAGGCCTCCTGCAATCCATATCAGACGCTGGCATTGATGGTACACTACTAGGGTTCGTGAACTTCCTGGACGGCCTGCCACCGTTCATACGAGATGTTCTTCCTGCGCTGGAGAAGGCTGGATTGCGCGCGCCTTTCCGCACCACTCCGGCTTAGGCAACAGACTTGTTAAAACGCCTCAAGACTTTCAAAGAAGCGGGTTTGGCAAAAGCTCGGAGGTTTTCGTCGTTCATCCGCCATATGAACGACCATGCAATGGGATTTGCTCTAGACGGGGCACTCGCCAGATTCGGCGACCCAGAGGTTCCATGCCCTGTCGACGAGACCGTTTGCGGCCAAGGTCACCGCCTCGGTTTCACCTTGGCTCAAATAGTTTACCTTGCGACGCCCCATCCGCAGAGCATCAATCTGTAATCGCGCGTTCGCCTCCGTATAAATGGCGCGAAATACCGCAAGCCGCAGTGTCGGAGCGACAACCACATTGCCGTGGCCACGGAGGAGAAGAACTGCGCTTTCTCCGATCGCGTCCGCCAACGCGGCACCCATCTCGGGATTTGTAATCAACAGGTTGGTGTTGTCGCCGAACCTCTCACGAATCTCGAACACCGGCGCCCCTCGCCCCAGGAACGCACTCATATGATAGATCGGACGCAGCCGCTCCTCAGTTACGCCAAACGGAATCACGGACGGTGAGTGACTGTGCACGACCGACATCACATCCTCGCGGCTCCGGTACACTTCAGAGTGGATGAAACGTTCCAAATACAGGGGCGTCGCTGTATCCGTCACAGGTTCGCCGTCAAGTGCGAAGGCGAGAATATCGCTCTCCGTAACCAGCAACGGCGCAAGGTTACGTGACAGGAGGAACTGGTTAGGCTCCAATGGATGGCGCACGCTCACATGTCCGTATGCGTCTAGAACGCCGGCTTTGTAGAGAATCCGGTTGGCGAGTACGAGGTCACGCATTGTGCCTTGGAGATCGACGTTCGTGGTGGACAAGACCATCCCCTCACAGGCTGGGCAAACGACAGGCGGCCCAGACGCCGCCTGCCGCCGCAAATATAGGATGCAGCGCAGCACGCGACAACGTGATGACGCCGATCTCTATGTGAGCCTCTCAGTCGTGCCGGAACGTCAGGCTGACGCCGTAAGTCGCTGGCATGCCCGCGTAGCGTGAGACCGTATCAATCGCTCTCGCCACGTTATTCCAGTAATACTCGTCCGTCACGTTCCGCCCCCAAATGTTGATGCTCCACGCGCCATCTGGTGCGCCGACCCCCGCGCGCAGATCGAGTAGACCATAGGAATCGATAGCATGCAGCGGATCTTCGCCCAGCGTCGCATTCGTTTTGGTCCGATAGCTGTAGTTCGCGCCAACGGAGCCCATCAGCGTCTGGCCAAGCGGAAACTCATACTTGCCGCCCATGACGAACTGCCATTCCGGCGTGGACGGAAACTGTTCGCCCACATATGAAGTTGGTGTCCCAAATGGATCTCGCGAGTCGGCTGGGCCCTTGTCGATTTTACTGTCAACGTACGTCGCTCCGGCAGTCAGTTCGAGGCCCTTCACCGGCCTCACAGCGACGTCGAACTCGACGCCCTGTATGTGGGATTCCGGAATGTTGACAAGGATCGGAAGCGGCCCGAACACTGGGAACACGGTGGTACCGAGAATTTGCTTGTCTTTGTAGTCGTAGTAGAACGCCGCAGCGTTGAGACGCACCAATCCGTCCGCGAGCAAAGTCTTCACGCCCGCCTCATAGGCCACCAGGGACTCCTGCGTAACAGGGCGGTACTGCGAGGCGAAAACACCCGGAATAGTCGGGAAACTTCCCGACTTATAGCCGCGCGTGATGTTGGCGTAGAGCAGCGTGTCATCCACTGGTTTCCAGTCGAGACCGACACGGAAAGCGACATTGTCCTCTTCTAGCTTGTTGCGCACCCCATTCGTGACGGGCGCAGGGTTGGCGGGACTTGTGAGCGTGACGTAACCGCCCGCAGGGATGACAAGCGTCGGCCCACCGAGCACTATGTCCGAGAGGAACGTGAAACCCGCGGCGAATACGCCGTCACCGGGGTCGCGCATGCCTCCTACAAAGTCCCTCTCGTAGGTGGTATAGCGTGCAGAGGCCCGCGCCGTTACTGTGTCCGTGAGGTTGTAATCTAAGCTGCCGAACACGCCAGTGGTCTCGGAGCTCTGCAGATTCACGAAAATCGCTTTCTCGTAGCGGAATGGTCCGACGCTCGCATTCGTCGCCGCAAAGTCGAGATTGAGCAGTTCGTCGGCGTGCTCGTCTTGGTAGTTTGCGCCGAGCATCCACTGTGCGCGGTCGCCAACCTCGCCGCTCAGACGTAGCTCCTGGAAGGTCAGGCCGATATCGCTATCGATGATATTGCTGTAGTCCTTGTAGTTCGTGCCGTCGGGATCAACAGGCATAGTCTGCTCAAAGTCTGTCTGCGCACTGATTGACGTCAGCGTCACCGATTCGTTGATTCGCCAATCGGCACGTAAAGAGATTTGCCGAAACTCGTCATCGCGCTCAAGGCTGCGCCCCGGATCCCAGTCCGCCGCCTGCGCGTCTTGAGGCGGAACAGGATAGCCTTGAGGATTGCCGGTCAGCGCCGCACACGGTGCCGGCAGGCCGCCGGCGTTGCACGCCCGCGACGGTCTGAATGCAAGAAACTGTCCGGCCTGCGTGTCAGACTTGTCTTGCCATGCGCTCATGCTGAGTTGGAACGACAACGCAGAATTGGGATCCCAATCCAATAAAAGGCGACCGCTAGTGAAATCCCTTGCGCCATTTTCGTCGTCCCGCGTTAGGCTTTTCTGCCAATCGTCCTGCGTGTTGCGTCGCACCGCAAGACGTGCCCTGACAGTCTCACTCAGGGGGCCAGAGATGTAGCCCGTCGCATCGATGGCGCTAAAATTACCTACACTGAGATCTCCGCCGAATTCCAAGTCATCCGTCGGCCGCGCCGCAATATAGTTGATGGCGCCCCCCGTCGCATTCTGACCGAATAACGTGCCCTGCGGTCCTTTGAGCACTTCCACGCGCTGAAGATCCAAGGAGACCCCGCTCGTCATGACCGCGTAGGTTAGCGGCACCTGATCGTTGTAAATGCTCACGGCTGGGCTGGAACCCACGGACCGCTCATAGAATCCAACGCCGCGTAGCGTGTAGACCGGCACGCCGAAAGTCGAGAGCTGATAGGTGAAGCCAGGCACCAGCTTCTCAAGCTGGCTTACATCCGTGATACCATAGTCGCGTAGCGTATCCACAGAGGCCGCGGTAATCGAAAGCGGCACGTCGGACAGATTTTCATCACGCTTCTGCGCGGTAACGACAATATCACCGAAACCTTCAGGTTCAGCCTGCGCAATCGCAGTCGTCGCAAACGACAACCCCATAATTATAGTCAGCGCTGGCGCGCCGCTAAGCAACTTTGCCTTACGATATGATTTGGAACCCCTGTAGCGCATGAAAGTCCTCCCGGTAAGTTGAAGCGATCGTCCGCTTTCTGTGTTTACACAAACAATGTGCTCTCTTTGTTTTATCAATGTCAATATTAGTTATCGAGGCTACATCCGCGCGCCCTGACGAATGATGTCGGCAGCACGTTCGGCGATCATGATAACCGTCGCATTGATATTCCCACCGACCAAATCCGGCATCACAGATGCATCAACAACGCGCAAGTTCTGTACGCCGCGTACACGGAGTGCTGCGTCCACCACCGCCAACGGATCTCCATCGACGCCCATCTTGCATGTCCCGATGGGGTGATGCGTCGTCACCGCTTCGTTACGAAGGAATGAGTCGAGTTCAACGTCGCTGACAATAGATCTCCCGGGCTTGATCTCCGTCGCAAGAAACGAACGAAGTGCCGGGGCGCTAGCAACTTCACGCCAGAGCGCGATGCCGCGCCGCAAAGTTTCACGATCTTTCTGTGTTGACAGCATACGTTCTTCAATCCGCGGCGGAGCCAGGGGATCTGCGCTTTTCAGAGTGACCTGACCTCGGCTCTCCGGACGAAGCAGCACAACGCGGCATCCAAACCCGTCGGGCGCGGGCGCAAAAAAGGGCGCAAGATGCGCTGTCGCATCAAGGGGTGCGGCGATAAACATCCACTGAACGTCGGGTATGAGTGCATCGGGCCCCGAGCGGAGAAAAGTCACCGGACCAGCAGGCAGATCCGTCGCGAAGCCTTCACCCCTTAGGTAAGCACGCAAAAGTCCTATAGCCGCAGAATCGATTCGCAGTTTGCGGATCAATGGTCCTGGATCACGACGCGCACATGCCACCACGATACTCGCATGGTTTGAGAGGTTCTGACCGACGCCAGGAAGTTCAGACGTAGGAGTAATGCCAATGCTGCGAAGTGCCTCGGGATCACCGATGCCCGAAAGATTAAGCAGTTTTGGGGTGTTGAAGACACCGGCGCTCAGAATCACTTCCCGCACCGCGTAAGCTGTAAAGGCGACGCTATTCCTCTCATAGACAACGCTGGTGGCGCGCGCTCCATCCTGTTCAACTCTCAACGCCAGGGCATTAACGCAAACCTTGAGATTGGGACGCCGCAGCGCAGGGCGAAGATACGCCACCGCCGCACTGCAACGACGCCCCGACCCGATGGTGAACTGCTTGCGACAGAATCCTTCCTGCTCTGCGCCATTATAATCAGCCGTTTCACGGTAGCCGGATTCACGCAGCGCCGCCTCGTAGGCCTCGAGCAAGGGATCACGGTATCGCGATGTGCGCGTCTTGAGCGGACCATCCCCCCCCCGAAAGGCATCGGCGCCACGCTCCCAGGATTCCTGCTTACGAAAGTATGGAAGCACGTCGGCCCAAGACCACCCATACAGCCCCGACGCAGCCCACCGATCATAATCGCTGCGGTGTCCACGCACGTAGAACATGGCGTTGATCGACGATGATCCGCCTACGACTTTTCCACGCATAGCGTCGATCACGCGGCCATCAAGATGGGGCTCGGGTTCGGTATCATAACCCCAGTCGTGCCGACGCTGCTTGTGCATCAGGCCCCACGCGAATGGTACGTGAATGAGAGGATCTCGATCCCAGCCGCCGGCTTCCAGAAGAAGCACCCGGCATGTAGGATCTTCACTGAGGCGAGCGGCGAGCACGCAGCCGGCCGAGCCTGCGCCAACGATCACGTAGTCGAATTGCTCCGCCTTCGTCATGCGAAAAGGCGTCCCGGCGTCAAGCGGACGTGAATGTTTTTCTCCTGGGTGAACGCGAGGAGCTCCTCAAGACACTCTTCACGACCGATTCCCGATTGCTTGTAGCCCCCAAACGGAGCGCCAATAAAGTGTTTGGAGACCTCGTTAATCCAGACGAAGCCTGCTTCAACTTCAGCAGCTGTTTGATGAGCCGTGGACAGGTCATTTGTCCAGATCGAACAGGTGAGACCGTAGTCGACAGCATTCACCTCCTTTAGCATTTGCTTCTGATCGGACCAGCGCAGGACCGAGAGCACCGGTCCGAATATTTCCTCGCGCGCGATTCGCATCGTCGGCGTCACACCGTGGAACACAGTCGGCTCCACGAACCAGCCCTCCGCCAAGGCGGGATTGTCCGGTCGGCGGCCGCCACATAGCAGCTTGGCGCCCTCGGAGACGCCGGAGTCGATAAACGAAAGGATCTTCTCCATCTGAACCTTGCTGACGATGGCACCCATCGCTGTTTCCGGATCAGTTGGTATGCCGGGGCGCAGGCCTGCGAGTTTGACGCGGACGCGCTCGAGCACCCGGTCGTGAAGTTCGTCGTGCAGGAAGGCGCGACTGGTAGAGCCGCAAGACTGCCCGCACCATCCGAAATTCATACCCCCGATCACAGCATCGGCGACCAAATCGGGATCGGCGTCCGGGAACGCGATGAGCGCGTTCTTTCCGCCGAGTTCGAAGATCACTGGCTTCAGCGTTTCAGACGCCGCCTTCATCACCGCACGGCCCGTTGCGACGCTGCCAATCAGTCCTATCATCGCGACTGCCGGATGGCGGGCAAGCGCCTCGCCGACGGCGCGGCCACCGGGCAGCACGCTGAACACGCCCGGCGGGAACAATCCCCCGATAAGCTCCGCGAAGCGCAGAGCCGAAAGCGGCGCCTGTTCAGGCGGCTTCATCACCACGCTGTTCCCCGCCGCGAGCGGCGCGGCGGCCTTAGCCGCAGTGAACATGAACGGGTGATTGAACGCAACGAGACGGGCGACTACGCCACGCGGCTCGCGCACCGAAAAGTTCACCGCACCCGGCCCCATCGGCAAGGACGCGCCTTTCATTTCCGTGACAAGCCCGGCGAAGTACTCGAACAGCGCCGCCGAAGCGGCGATATCAGCCTTCAACTCGCGCAACGGATTGCCTCCATTGTGCGCGTCGAGCCAAGCGAGTTCATCGCCGTTCTGACGTATGACCGTCGCGACCTGCCGAAGTATTGCTGCTCTCGCCAGCGGCTCAAACCGTCTCCAGACCGCGTAACCTTCCGCTGCGGCGCGCACGGCGAGATCAACATCCATCTCATCCCCGGAGGCAATCCGCCCGATCTCGCGACCGTCTGTCGGACAGTAGGTCGGCTCAAAGCGTGACGCGCGTGGTTCATGCCACTCGCCGCCGTAGTAAAGGCCGGTTTGCGCAGGCAGCGAAAAAAATCGTTTCGAAGTCATGAGGTCGAACTCCCTTAGTATTGCGATCCCGTAACGGCGGATTCATGTGAGTAGATGCTGCGCAACTCGCGCTTCAGCACCTTGCCGGCCGTATTGCGCGGAAGGCTATCGACGAAAAACACGCGCTTCGGCAGCTTGAACGGCGCCAGCGACGAGCGCGCGAAATCCACGATTTCGTCGGCCGACGCGTACCGGCCCTGATGCAGGACCACAACTGCCGAGATCGCCTCGCCCCACACGCTGTCGGTCAGCGCAATTACAGCTGCCTCCGACACGGCAGGATGGCGCAACAACGCGTCTTCGACTTCGCGACTCGCCACAAGAACGCCCCCCGTGTTGATGACGTCCTTCAGCCGGTCAACCACGTAAAGAAAGCCCTCGGCATCCATGACGCCAACGTCACCGGAGTGAAACCACCCACCTTCAAACGCAGCCTTGGTCTCGGCCGGGGCGCACCAGTAGCCGTTCATCAATTGTGGCGAGCGATGCACAATTTCGCCCGGCTCGCCTGGCGCCACATCGCGCATATCTAGGTCCACCACGCGCGTTTCTACCGATGGCAAAGCCCTCCCCGCCGATGTCGGTCGCGCCGCGTGTTCTTCCGGCCGCAGGACCGTCGCCACTGGACCGATCTCACTCTGCCCGTAACAATTGAAAAGCCGCGCCCCCGGCAGCGCCTGCGCCAGTTCGAGAAGTGTGGACTCGGGCATGATCGCCGCTCCGTAGTAGAGCTTCTGTAGTGAGTGCAGGTCTCGACCCATTGCCGCCTGCTGGCGCAGAAGGTTGTTCCAGACCGTCGGCGGCGCGAAGAAAGAAGTGATGCGAAGCTCTTCAACAAGACGCAGAACTACCTCGGCAACCGGTGCCTCAAGTAGCGTAGTGCGTGCGCCCGTCAGCATCTGCGGCATTGTGAAGGCGTGCATCTGCGCCGAATGGTAGAGTGGCAGCGCTGCGAGCGCGACGTCATCGGAATCGTACTCACACGCGATCGTGCAAGCCGCATATTCCGCCAGGAATGCGCCGTGCGTCATCATTGCGCCCTTCGGCGCGCCGGTGGTGCCCGAGGTATAGAGAAGCTGCGCAAGGCTCGCCTCGGAGACGTCGGGATTGGCAAACGACACGTCGAGGTTCGGTAAAGACGCGGCTTCACGCGCCTGCGCAAACGACCAGCGCCCCAGTTCATCCGGCGTCGCAGCTACAGAATCGATTGCGCCCTTGAGCGCATCGTCGAACAACACGACCCGTGCGCCACAAGCGGCATGGATATGGGCCACCTCGGGCGCCGTCAGCGCGTAGTTCAGCGGCACATGAACGACCCCCCCGCGACAACACGCTAGCCAGGCGATGAAGTATGCGTCCGAGTTCCGACCGAAAGACAGCAATCGGTCCCCCGCACGAAGCCCGCGCAGCGACAACCAATGCGCCAGGCGTCCCGCCGCCGCATTGAGTTCGCGAAAGCTCCACGACCTCCCGTCGAACTCCAGCGCGACGCGTTCTTTGTGTTTGCGGGCAGCGCGTGAGAGTGCGTCGGCGATCGAATTCGACCGGGCCGCGCTGACTGCTCTGGGTAGGTCGACCATCCCCATGGCCGTTTATCCCAGGCCCGTGACGTGCGCGACCACCGCCGCAACGTCCGCTGGCGCACGATCGCCGCGCCAGGCCACATGCAGGTCCGGGCGCACAAGAAGAAGTCGCCGCTCGTAAACCCGGGACAGCGCTGGATCGTCGAAGTGATGCACGCTCAAAGGTGCTCCAACAGCCTCAAAAGCTTTCACAAAGGGTTCCGCACCTTCCGCATACCTACCAAGTTGAAGGAGGCTGAATCCTGGGCCGAGCCTGTCCGCGACCGCCTCCCCGCCAGCGAGCCACATATGCGGTAGGCGTACCCCTGGCGCGGTACTTGGGACGTAGACCCTATCGTCTGGCGCGGGCGCGACACCAGGCTCTTCGCACACGATCGGCGAGCCCAAATAAACATATCCCAATTCAACGCCATCAAGTCCCTGAGCGTGCTTCTGCCCTGCGAGCGCCGCTGCCTCCACAACCTTTCGGTAAACACGCGCGGTGGGGTCCTCTGACTCAAGGTTAGGCCCTGCGGCGATCAGCGTTCGATAGGCCTGTACACCACGCGCGTTGCGGCCCGACGCCTCTCGGTTGCGGACTGCGACGGGCCGGCGCTCGTCTTGATAGCTGGCCAGTAGACGCGGGCCGCCCCACCCCTGAACGGCAGCCGCGAGCTTCCAAGCCAGATCCGTCGCGTCTCCAATTCCAGTATTCAGCCCGAGCCCGCCGTTAGGGATCACGATGTGCGCGGCGTCCCCCGCAATGAACACCCTGCCTTTACCGAAGCAGTCGGCGAGAAGCAGGTTCTGGCGCCAGACTGTATCATTTTGCACTTCTATATCGACATCGAGATCGATGAGGCCGCGAACAACCTTCTCGGCGTTGTCATCTGTCACGCGGGTGGTGTGGAATGCGAAGTGCTGCAGGTCGTCCTGCACGACAAGCGTGGTGTCGGGGAAATAGTAGTGACGTCCCTTGCCGATGGGGATCGCTTCAAACAGCGCTTCGGAGCGGAAGAGAATTTGGCGCAGCTCCAGAATCTGGCCCTGCCCCTCGAAGCGGATGCCAAGTTGTTTTCGCGTACCGCTAGATCCTCCATCGCACCCTACCAGATACTGGCCTGGCACGGTTTCTGTGCGGCCATCCTGCCACGAGACTTCAACCGACACACCATTCGCATCCTGTGTGAAATTGTTCACCGCGCACCCGTAACGGACGTCGATGAGGTCGAGGGATTCCGCCACTTCCTTGAGCAACGGCTCCAGAGTGTATTGCGAGATTAGCTGATAGGGCTCCCGCGGAAGCGTGCCGTCTTGCGACGCAGCGATCAGCTTCTGCGACTCCGTTACTGACGGGTAACGCAGATGTAGGAGCGGCGGCGCCTGTAGCCGCGTCACCACGAAGACATCCATGGGAACGTCGCGAAATTGGCTCGCTGCGCGGATCCGCTCCGAGATCCCCATGCGACGGAAAATTTCCATCGTTCGGGCATTGCAGCGTTCCATCTTCGGCCAGCGCAGCGGCGCCGGGTTTCGCTCGAACAATCGAACTCCGACGCCCTGTTGTGCGAGCTGAATGGCAAGCGTCAAACCAACAGGCCCTGCACCCGAAATAAGGACGGGCCGATCACTGGACTGCTTTGCATTCATGGCGTTCATTTCTCTCAGTCCTCCGGCGGTCAGTCCCGGCCCATGAATTCCAGCACCAGCGCATTGAACGCCTCCGCCTTCTCCCATTGCACCCAGTGACCGCATTGGGGCAGAACGTAGAGACTAGCGTTCGGAATCTGCTTCAGAAGGAGGAAGCTCGCGTCTAGAGGAATGACACGATCCTCCCGCCCCCAGATCAGCAATGTGGGTTGGCGAAGCGATGAGAGATCCTCCCGCCAAAGCGGCTCGATGGCTCGCTTGGCGATGATGTAATTGGCAACGACGTCGGGGCGAGTTGAGGCCCTAAAGCGTTCATCCAGAAGATCGTTGGTAATCGCGGACTGATCAAAAACCAGCAAGCTGATAAAGGCGCGAAGCTTCTCAAGCGTTGGTCCCTCGCCAGCATAGAAACCGAACAGACGCATCAGGCCTTCCGTAGGCATCGGGCTGAAGACTGGCAGACTTCCGGCGCCGCCCATGAGGACCAGCTTATGGACAAGGCCCGGCGCGCGCAGCGCGATCTCGAGGGCAATGCCTCCCCCCATCGAATTGCCGAGGATGCTCACTCTTTCTATGCCGAGCTCTTCGAGAAATGCCCTTACGAAAAATCCCATAGCGGAGAAGAGTCCCCCCTCAGGGAGCGTATTGTCAGTGCCGCCAAAGCCTGGAAGATCTAGGATGACAACGCGGTGGTGCAGTGCAAGCGTCTCGACGTTGCGCCGGAAGTTGCTGAGGCCGGAGGCCCCAGGCCCCGCACCATGGAGTAGAAGCAGCACTTCACCAGAACCAACATCGTGGTAACGCGTGCGTACGCCAAGAACCTCTAAATGGCGCGCCTCCAGATCAGCAAGCATGAACAGTTCTCCGTTTGCCGCCACCGCGCAGCCATTGCAGCGCCGCCGCCCCGGCTGTAGCTCCCGGCAGGGCGGTCGCAAAGAAGTCTCCCGGACGCTCCTGGCGGATGAGGTATGGGTAGTCAGAGCCTACGGCGATACGCTCCACGCCGACCCGCGCGGCGAGGGCCTGTACCGCACCAGCGTCATACACGTTGCTGTCGTACCAAAAACGCGTGGTGTAGCTTTCGGGGTCCTCTGCGACGTCGCGCCGGACCTCCCCGCTCAATCGCCATGCCTTGGAGAGGCGAGGCAAGATGGCTTGCAACGCCCCGCCGCCATGGCTGAGCAGGAAACGTAGCGCTGGAAATCTTTCGAACACGCCGCCATTGATTAACGAAACGGCGGCAAGTGCGATTTCTAAGGGAAAGAGCGTAGCCGCTCGAAACGCTTCCGAGCCGCCGATACGCTCTCCTCCGCAGGGATGCAGCGGATGCACAAAGATCGCGAGGTCTAGGGCTTCCGCAGCCTCATATATGGCGAAGTTATCAGGGTGACCAAGAGGACGACCGTCAAAGTGACTGCCGATTTCGATACCGACAAAGCCAAGTCCAGCAAGCTCAGCAAGCTGCCGCGCAGCAAGAGCAGGCGCCTGGGCGGTTACCATACCGAGCGCATGGAACCTGACGGGATCGTACGCCGCTGTCTCAAGCACTTGCCGATTCACGGCCGCCGCCAAGCGCGCCGCGTCGTCGACCGGCAGCCAGTAGGAAAGCAACTCCGGCATCGGCGACAGCACCTGCCCGGCGATACCCTCCTCATCCATGTCGCGAACGCGCCGCGCACCATCCCATGACCGCGCGTCAATAGTTCTGAACAACTTCCCGTTGATCGTAATCGCCGATTGTTCGGCTGACTGCGCCGCAACGTAAGGCCAATACGGGTGAGCGCCGAGCGGCGCAACAAGCCGCGGCGGACAAACGTGCGTATGGACATCGATGACCATAAAGGCCGCTCCCCTCCCGCCTATCCGCTTCGTGCTATCTGCCGCCGCCGGACATCAGAGCCCAGCAAAACGAGGCTTGCACTTATATATAAATCGAGTACTCTCTTTTTTTTAGTTGTCAATTGAGTCTTGATACAGGTTGCCAATTATGTCTTGAGGAGAAGCCGAAGAAGGGCCGGAAGCATCCAAATGGATATTGCACCGCGCGATGGCGAGAGACGACATCTTTGTCTCGCTAACGCCGATTAAGCGAGCCGAGGATCGTACTGGAACCCGAGCAGAGCATGCGTTCAATACCTGGAACTGATCGCAATGCCTCTTCGTCTGTCTTCAAGAAGCAGGAGCCACTTTGATTAATCCGATCAGAAACACGGCGAAGACCGCAATCGCCAAGAAAAAGCGGGCGCCGTCCAAGGAGCGCTCTCAGACTAAGCCACAGACCGCGCCGCGGCGGCGGATGACCCAAGCGGAGCGCCGCGACCAGACGCGCTCGAAAATCTTGGAAGCGAGCGCAATCCTTCTGCGCAAGCGGGGCTATTCGGGTCTGAGGACTCTTGAGGTCGCCGAAGCGGCGGGCGTGTCGCAGGGCGCACAGTTCCACCACTTCCCTACCAAGCGCGACCTCGTCATTGCGACGATCGAGCACATCAACAATAATCTACTCGACGCCAGCCGTGGACGCGCGCAAGCGGACCGCGCCCACAGCGACGCGATCTTCGATGTCATTGCTGACGCGAGCGAGTTCTTTTTTAGCGACTACTTCTTTATCGAACTCGCAATCGGCATCACCAGCGACGATGACCCAGAACTTCAGGAGGCAGTGCGAGCCCGAACGCGAGAGTTCCGGATCGCAGTCGAAGAAGCATGGGCGGCGTCGCTGAAGAAGTCAGGCATGCCGCCATCGATCGCCAACGATGTGCTGGCGCTTACCCTCAGCCTGGTGCGTGGATTCGCTGTGCGGACGCTCATCGAATCAGACCGAACCCAAACCAAGCGGCTTTTTAAAATCTGGCGGACCCTCGTCGAACGCTACGTTGAAGGTATCGAATGACAGCAGAAACTCACGCGCCACGGGATCAACGGCGTCTATCCGGGATGGGACCGAGCCTATGCTACGTCCGCCTTTCCTCGCCGGCGCCCGCGAAGGCCGTGGAGTTCTTTGCGGAAGAGTTTGGACTACGTGCCGGTGCAACACCCCATCAGGCTGTACTGGGTCTCGGAGACCGCGCTCATAGCCTCGCCTTCGCAACTGAGACATCCGACAGGGTTGGCGTGGCGCTTCCGTCAGAGGTAGTGCTCGAACGTGTCTTGGAATCCTTGCGGGATGCCGGGCTGCCGACGAAGCCGATAACCGACGCGGCTTGCGCTGCCCGCTCTATCAAATCAGGCTGGGAGACGAAGGACGCCAGCGGGAATCTTATTGAGCTGGTAATCCGACCAGGATTTCTCGGCGCCCCGCCTTCACTGGACCAATGCGGCGGCATAACGGGACTTGCAGCTGTTGCGCTCCGCAGCACCGACATAGACGCGGACCGCCGTATCTGGACCGAACTCCTGGGCGCTGACGTAGCAGATCGCGCCGGGGACATTGTCTACCTCGCCCAAGATGAGGCGCACCACAGGATCGCCCTGTACCCATCGTCTGGTAACGGCGTGCTTTACACCAGCCTTGGACTCACGTCGTTCGACAAAATTATGCAGACTCATTACGCGCTGCAAGCCAGACAGGTTGAAGCCGTACATGGACCGGGCAGAGAGGCCTCGTCCGGCCAGTACTTTCTAAGATTCTTCACGACCGGCGGCCACCTGATCTCGTTCGTGCATGGCGAATCCAGATCAGGACAGCCTCCACGCCAGTTCGTCGCGCATGCCTCATCTCTTTGTGCTCTTGGTTCCGTTTGCGACAAGGTACCGGAGTTGTCGTTCGCGTCGGCGGCAACCGCGGCAAGAAACTGGAGTGGTTCGTGATACGTCTGTGTGACATTGCATACGTCAGGCTTGCCGTGACCGACTTGGACGCCGCCGCGACATTCGCACACAAGATTATCGGCCTTCAGTCCGCAGGTGCAAATGCCGGAGTGCGCTATTTCAGATCTGACAGCCGTACCCACACACTGAGTCTTTTTGCCGGAGACCCTACCGATCAGACGGTTGGATTTGAGGTGGCCACCGTTGCGGATCTGAATGCGGCAGCCGCCGAGCTGGAGACGCAACGCTACAAGGTCAGCCTTGGCGAGACGGATGAGTGCGAAGCCCGTCATGTCACGGACATGATCAAGTTTCTCGACCCGTCCGGCAACCAAATAGAATTAGTAGTCCGCCACGCCGAATCCGGTCGCAAGTTTGTTCCCCAGCGCGATGTCGACATCCGCGGCTTCAACCATGTCGGCCTGAGGTCTACCGATACGCGCAGGGACGAGGATTTCTGGACTCGCATTTGTAACGCTCGCGTCAGCGATAGGATTGGAGATGTGCCGCTCATGCGCGTGAACGCCATCCACCACACGATTGCGCTGGCGCCGGCCGCTAGCGGTGGCCTCCATCACATCAACCATCAAGTCGCCAGCACCGACGATATCCTGCGTACCGCGAATTTTCTGCGTGAGCAGCGAGTTCCCATAGTGTTTGGACCAGGCCGGCATCCGACGTCAGGCGCCAGATTTCTATACTTCCGCGGTCCGGATGGCGTCACATTTGAGTACTCAGTGGGCGTGGACAAAATTACGGATGAAGCAACCCACCGGCCCCGCCAGTTCAACGCCGAGCCCTGGAGCCTTTGTCAGTGGGGCGCTGTTTGGGACAATAGCACTATCTGAAAAAGAATAATCAGCCCTTCTGTTCTGGATGACAACCGAATGAGCCCTGGCGCAGGTTACACCGTCGCCGACATCATGAAGGCAATCGATCAGACACCGATCGGTCCGTTCCAGATTCGTGTCGTCGCTTTATCTTTCGCGATCATCGTGGTTGACGGCTATTGCCTTCTCGCCACTGGCTTCGCGGCGCCTTCCATATCGCGGGACTGGATGATTCAGGACGAGGCTCGGCTGGGCGTTGTCCTTGCGGCATCGCTCCTTGGAATGATCATTGGCGCCCCACTCTTCGGCTTCTTCGGCGACAGGTTTGGCCGCAGACCGGCGATTCTCGTCGCCACCGCGATTTTTGCCGGGTTCACAGCGGCATCAGCCTTCGCAACAACCCCCACAGAACTTGCCCTGCTGCGTTTCATCGACGGAATTGGCATTGGGGGCGTCACCTCCAATACAATTGCGCTCATCTCGGAATGCATACCGCGACGCTTTCGAACGCTCGCCGTGATCGGAACTCTTGCCGGCACATCGGTCGGCGGCGCGCTTCCTGCGCTGGTGCGTATTTTTGCTCCATCCAACTATGTGTGGCAGAGCATTTTCCTATTCGGTGGCCTTGCGGGAGGTATCGCCTTCGTGCTCGCACTCGCGGGCCTGCCAGACTCTCCCTCCTCCTTGTGGGTGCGCAGGCGCCATAGCAAGGCGTTGGCCATCCTCTCCAAAATTACATTGCTGCCGTACGCGCATGTGCAGATAGGTTCTGAACCAAAAGCATCAGGTTCATCGCTTTCACCCGCAGCTCTATTCAAAGACGGGCTCGGTCTGTTCACCCCCCTGGTGTGGCTGATGAACTTCTGCAATTTTCTCACTATTTTTTTTGTGGTAAGCTGGACACCGTACCTGCTGGAAGCGGCACACGTCCCGCATGAACGCGCCGCCCTAGTTAATGCATTGTTTTCTCTAGGCGGCATCGCAGGCGGACTGATCATCGTGCGCATAATTGATCATCATGGCGCACTCGCGCTTGCGGGTATGTTTGCAGTTGGCGCACCCGCTGTCGCCGCCATCGGCCTCGTTGGTGCAACAGACTTCGGTGTACTTCTGATCGCGGCTGGCCTTGCTGGCGCTGCAGTCATCGGTAACCAGTTCGCACTGGGCGCGTTGTCGACGGAAGTGTATCCGCAGGATCGCCGTTCAGCGGGTTCTGGCTGGGCGCTTTCGATCGGAAGGATAGGCTCTTTGAGCGGCCCCTTGCTTGGCGGCGCACTGGTCGCCTCCGCAATGCCAGTGCCTTTGCTCTATAGCTACGCCGCTGCGCCGTTGGTCGCTGGCGCGCTTGCGAGCCTTATGCTTTTTGCCCTTCGCAGGTCGAAGAGAAACGCTCACTGAAACACGAGGTCACGATGGCGCGCCGCCACTCAACAACAAATGTTGACCACTTACGAACGCCGAAAGATCGCAGGCAAGATACTCTGCCGCGTTTGCTACGTCCTCCATTGTGCCCATCCTCTCCATCGGTCGGAACGCGCGGACGAACTCAAGAAACACCGGATCAACACCATCGGCAAACACACCAGCCCCCTCGATGGCGGTCGGAATGATCGAATTGACTGCAACGCCGCGGTGTCCAATTTCCTTGGCGAGCACCTCGACGAGAAAGCGCGGTGCCATCTTGCTTCCACCGTAAAGCGCGGTTCCAGGCAGCGGGTAAGACGTAGTGCTCGATCCAATATAAATGATGCGGCCTTTATCAGCTACATACTTAGCCGCCTTTTGCAGTGTAAAGAATGCGCCCTTCGTGTTCACCCGAAACAAACGATCAAATTCTTCCTCGGTAAAGTCTGCTATCGGCTGGTTGATCAGCTCAACACCAGCATTCGCAACTACAATGTCGAGACGACCGAACTTTTGCAGCGCCAGCCCAAACAGATGCTCCAGCTCTTCTGGATTGGAAACATCCGCCTTCAAGGCGATCGCCTGTGCGCCTGCGCGCCTTATATTAGAAGCAGTTTCCATGGCGCTCGGTTCATCGTTTAAATAATTCACTACAACGCTCGCACCGAGTGCGCCGTAGCGTTCTGCAATCGCCTTTCCGATTCCGCGACCTGCGCCAGTGATAAGCGCAACCTTGTTGAGTAAACCTTTCATCTTCTCCTCCGTCGCAAGCGCAATGACCAAAGCTTCTACCACTTCGTGACCTAGCGGACTACCGATAGAGTAATTTGAAACAACAATCATTCACTCTGGCACGGCTTGATTTGACGGCATGAACAGATGAAGTGGCGAGCAATATCATCACCTGCAATCGCACTTCATCGTTGGAGGCGCGGATCCGTCCGCTTAAACCATGACGTCCAAATCGCTTATGCCAAAGGCAAGTGAGTCAACGATGTTCGAATGCATGGACACGCACCAAAAAATACACAGCACCCGGAGGAACTCTTTCTCTACAAAGCTTATGTGGCTTCGGTTGAAATGGAATAAACAACACCAAAAATGCGTTCTTTGTCGGGATTAAGTCGAGCGCTCGTACTTTTTGAGAACTTTGCACATTTAGAGGCGCACTTGAGCGCGCCCGATTGGATATGTTTGCGGACAAGCACGCGTTATATGGAGCACCGCAATTACGTTTTCCGCAGCGCTAGATTAGTGCGATCGTTAATCGAAAGGCGTGAGCACCAAACTGGAGAGGAATTACGTGGCTTTCATACTCAAAAGAAAGAACTCGCGCCTTGCGAAGACATGCCTTGATCAGCGGTATGAACCGCCCCGAGAATCTCGGAGGCTATTTTATTTGAGTCACGCCGCGATAGCGGTTTGCTCAAGGGCTGCATAGTAGTTCGCTTCCGCCTCTGCGGGCGGGATATTTCCAATCGGCTCCATCAACCTCCTATTGTTGTACCAGTCGACCCATTCGAGCGTGGCGTATTCGACGGCTTCCATCGTCCGCCATGGGCCGCGCCGCCAGATGACTTCCGCCTTGAACAGACCATTGATCGTTTCCGCCAGGGCGTTATCGTAGCTGTCGCCCACGCTTCCGACTGATGGTTCGATCCCAGCCTCCGCCAGGCGCTCGGTGTATTTTATAGACAGATATTGGCTTCCCCGATCCGAGTGATGGACGAGGCCGCCGCAGGGGCGGCGGTCATGCACGGCCTGCTCCAACGCATCCAGAACAAAGCCTGCATGCGCTATTCGCGAGACGCGCCAGCCGACGATCTTGCGCGCGAAGACATCGATGACGAAGGCGACATAGACAAAACCCTTCCATGTCGCGACGTACGTAAAATCCGAGACCCATAGGACGTTCGGGCTCGGGGCCTTGAAGTCACGATTGACGCGGTCAAGCGGACAAGGCGCGGCCTTGTCGCTGTAGGTCGTGCGATGCGGTTTGCCGCGTATCACGCCTGCCAAGCCCATCGTTTTCATGAGCCGCGCCACGGTGCAGCGCGCGACATCTTCGCCTTCGCGCTTGAGCTGCCGCCAGATCTTGCGCACGCCATAGACATGGAAGTTCTCTTCAAAGACGCGGCGGATATTTATGCGGAGCGCTGCATCTCGCTGAACACGTGGCGGCGCTGTTTCAGGGCGCCGCCGCCGTGATTCATGCGCGTGATAGGTTGATGGGGCGATCTTCAGAACCTTGCAGATCGGCTCGACCCCATACTCGACGCGGTTATCGTCGATGAAGGCGATCATGGCTTGAACCGGCGGTCGAGCTCCGCCTGGGCGAAATACGCCGACGCCTTGCGGAGTATCTCGTTAGCCTGACGCAGCTCCTTGATCTCGCGCTCCATGGCCTTGATCCGCTCGCGCTCGTCAGTCGTGGGGCCGGACCGCACGCCTTGGTCGCGCTCGGCCTTCGCTACCCAGTTATGCAGCGTCTGCGGGGAGCAGCCGATCTTGCCGGCGATCGACTCGATGGCCGCCCATTGCGAGCCGTGCTCGGCGTGATTGTCTAAAACCATCCGGACCGCACGCTCGCGGACCTCGGGGGAGTATCTTGGTCGGACTTGCTTCTTCATAGCTCCACTTTCTCAAGAAATGGAGCCTCCGGCAAACCCGGGGCGGTTCAAT
>Ga0247831_1002195_pt1 | contig 32862 bp, 33 predicted proteins | sample LaCruzMarch2015__9_FD_192406 | JGI IMG/M metagenome (GOLD analysis project Ga0247831, IMG submission 192406) | Freshwater microbial communities from meromictic Lake La Cruz, Castile-La Mancha, Spain - LaCruzMarch2015_1m | ecosystem: Environmental > Aquatic > Freshwater > Lake | place: Spain...
GGAGGATTTCTCATAATCCTCGATGAATCTCCGTTTCTCCTTTTCTGTGTAAACCTGTCTCATCTTTTTGCCCTAAAGCTAAAAAGACCTTTTTTATCAAAAAATATGTACTTAGACAGACGGATACGTTACTCGAATCAACTTAAATTATATCTTTGTTAGATAGTTTATTTTTTTAGCGCATTTTCGATATCATTTTTTATCCGCTCTGCAATTTTAAGTGGATCATGCCAACGTTCAACAAAATCACGACTTTTTTTTGCAATTTCTAATAAATTTTGTCTTGGAAGCTCTAAAACATATTTGATTGTCAATTCTATATCGTCAGGCGTCGTTTTAAAAAACGGTAAATCAGCTTTCATTCCTTCTGGAATGAATTTTAAGTCTTCTTCACGAATATATACAATAACAGGTTTACCTAATGCCATTACTTCTAGGGCTAAACCACCATACCAGCCAGCAAACAGTTGATCAACTAATACGTCAATTGTTTTATATTTTTCTTTTGCAGCTGCATTACTTAAACCTTCTACAAGTACAAATTCAAAATTAAAGCCCTTCTCTTTTAAATTCTCAACAGCTTTAATAATTAAATCAGTACCCTTCGCTCCACGATGCGTAGGAGCATGACCAATACGAAGAGGTCTTTCGTCTAATTGAGTATAGGATGGAGACCATTCCCTTAACGAAATATGGCTATATGGTAAAAATTCCGAATTAATTGGTAAAACATGGAGCAAATCAGGATTTAATGCATAAATTTTTATGCAATTTTTTTCAAATAATTTTATTTGTTTTCGTTTTAAAGAATCTGATTTTTTTGTATAATACCCATTTTCAACTTGACTTGCCACTGAAATATTGAAATATTCTTTACAATAATCCCCTTGTCTTGCATCATCACCTTGATATTGGACAAAGCATTTACGATCAAGAGTTTTTAATAAAAAAAACTCCAACCTTTGCATTATTAAAGAATAGAGATACCAAAATTGATATAAAATTATTTTAAAAAAACCAAACCGATTATTATAAGCTAAGGTAGAAGGTTTAAATAGAGAACTACCAAAATTAAAGAAGACAATTTTGTAAAAAAAAATATATCTAAAGGCAAACAACCTCTTCAATTCAGATATAATTATCAAATCATTTGAAGCCACTATAACCTTATCAGCAGGATACCCAAAATAATTTTGTCTTACAGTCCATGTTTCACTTTGCACCCCCAACTCTTTAAGGTGATTGCTTATACCCTGAGAATTCCCACCAACTGTAGTTGGTAAATGTAAAACATTATAATCATTATTCATTTGTATCGTAAAGTATTTTGTAAATCAACATCAGGAAAGCTTAAAAAAAATTGACTTTCATCTCCTTTAAGTTTATGTTTAATTCAAAACCATCAAGCATTTTTTCTAATCGATTTACCTGGATTTCCAACAACAATATCTGATTCCAGAACATTTTTTAAAATTATTGCACCAATTCCAATAATTGAATTATTCCCTATTTCAACGCCGTTAATAATAGAAGAGGATGGTGCAACCCAAACATTTTCTCCCACTACAACACTTCCTGCTACCATTGCATTTGCTATAATCATTGCATTTCTTTCGATCTTAACACCATGAGCGATATGAACCAGATTGTCAATTTTTACATTTTCTTCCAATAATGTAGAACCAATGACAGCACGGTCAATTGAAGTATTATTGCCAATTTCTACAAAGTTCTTTATAACCACATTCCCAATATGTGGTATCAAAACAAAATCACCAACTTCATCTTTTTCATAACCAAACCCTACACCTCCTATTGTACAATTGGCACCAATTATAACATGAGAACCTATTACCGTATCTTCTTTTATAACCGTATGATCATCAATAACTACATCATCTCCAATAACTACGTTTTCATGTATAGTAACATAATGTCCGATGGAAACATTTTTCCCAATTTTTGCACTATCGTGTATGTAAGCAGTATTAGAAATAATTATATCTCTTTTTTTCTTGTAAAAAGAATTTAGAACTTTCGAAAATGACCTTCTTGGATTGGAAGATAGAAAATAATTTACGTTAGGTTTTAACCAAGAACGATTAACGTGTGAAGGACAGATAACAGTTCCTTCTTCAATTAGCAAAATGTTATCAACCATATTATCACTAACCCACATTAATTTATCTTTGGTTTGTTCTTTAAGATTCAAATTAATAGGTACAGTAATGTAATTTTTATTATTTCCTAAAAATTCACATTCATTTAAAACCTCAATAATATCAGTTAGTCTAATCATTAGCTTATTATTTTGTTACCATTATCAAGTTCGAGTGACAATTTTCGTTTCAAACCATAGGCCCTTTCGGTATCTATTAACTGTTCTTGGAGTTCTTCAAAATTATTTAATAGTGCCTGATTCCAACATAACTCTGTACTATTTTCTTCGAAAATCCACCAAATAGGATGAATTAATAACTGAATATTCTGAGGAAAATAATTAGAGATTGATTTTTCAAATTGATTTAAATTATTTAATAAATTATCTGCATGCCAAGGAGAAAAAATTCGATTAGAATCACTGATATAAAAGAAGTCTTTCAATTTAACCTTGTCATAGGTATTTATTCTATTTCTACATTCCATACCACTTTGTAACAGAGCTGAACTAGGTTGGTGGAAAGATACAGCGCTAATTTCTATACCAAATAATTTTTCAAGCCAATCAGATTGCTGAGAAATTTGTTCTTCCGTTTCTGATGCTGATAATTGTCGCTGACTGTCAAAACCTTGGTCATAGTGTAGTCCTATTTGATGCCCAAATTCTACAATAGATTCAACATGAAGTTGATTTGCACGACTCATTAAATTATAACATGGAGAGCGCCACATTAAAAAATAGGTTGATTTAATTCCTAATTTAGATTCTGCTTCTGCCATGGTTACAGCTGCAGAAAGATTAACATCAATATCATGACGCAGTAGACAGTTACTATTAGAAATTTTTACACTATTATAATCACCGTTTTTATACACTTCATTTTCACCTACATTCATAAGTGTATTTCTGCTATATAAATTTTTAATTTCATCAAAACATATGAAATTGTATCCAATAGACAATGCTTTTTCTAACATTGAAATGTATGTTATCAGATTAAATGGCAACATAGTTTAATTAAATTAAATAGTTACAGAAGAAAATATTTTAGTTTAGATTTTTTTCTTTTTCAAGAAAAAAACTTGTTTAACATACTATGTTATAAAAGGAATATAATTTTATAGAATCAATGCCAAGGCGAATTATTCGACATTATAATAATCTTCCATTCGATTAACAAAGACATTGTTAGACCGAATAAACATCATAAACTATTCGTTTATTTCATTTAAAACTTCCAACAAATGAAGACTTGGATTGTGTAAATAATTACGCATTTCTGAAATATCACCTATTAAATCGTTAGATTTTTCAGTTTGAAATTCAAAACAGGGTTTTTTACCAAGAAATTCGCCCATTCCCTCACAAATTTGTCTAATTGAAAGAATATCTGGACCAGCAATATTAAAAGTAGAAGAATCTTGCACAGACATAGCTGCTAATACAGCTGAACTAGCATCTTTAACGTGAATTGGGTTTATAAGTATTCCATTTTCCCCTTGAAGGACAATTGGTTTACCATTAGCAACAGAATCCATCAGTCTTGGAATCAACATATTTCTATTTTGACCTGGGCCATACATGAAAAAAGGTCTTAATATGATAACATTAAAAATAGAGGCATAACTTTGGACTAAAATTTCACTACAGGCTTTACTTCCAAGATAAAAACCCAGTTGTTTGAATGGAACTAAAGGGGCATTTTCATTAAAAGGATTAACTCCGTTCCCATATACACCACCAGATGATGCATATATAAATTGTTTAATACCAACCTTTCTACCATAGTCCAAAAGTTGAGCTGTTGAATCTATATTTACTTTAAAAACATCTAAAGCACTTTGTGGAAAATCTCGAAAATTTGCTGATTGAGCTAAATGTATAATGCAGTCTAATTGACTAGGTAAATCATCAACCCAATGATGGGATGTAAAATCTATTATTTGGTAATTTACACCCTTTACATTTTTTTTTGTATTTATATGATTTAAAGCTATAACATTGAACCCAAATGAAATCATCGATTTACAAAGCTCATGACCTAGTAGTCCATTGGCACCAGTAATCAACACTGTTAAATTTGAGGACATTATTTTGTTGTATATATCAAGAGAGGTAAATATGTCTAAGTAAAAACAAAAGTTTCGGAGAAATTTAAAAAAATATTCTAGGATAAAATGAATTCAAATTACAAATTTGACTTTATTATTAAATATCCATTATAAATTAGGAACAGGTATGAAATTTCCGGATGTATGGCACAAAACAATACGAGTTTCTCAAGCTCAGCATTTCAAGAAGTATATGTAGAATTACAAGTTTAAAGGCTCTATATTGTAATTCTAAACAAATCACCATCTTAAAATTTCTTTTAATCGATTTTTGTCCATTAGCAAAGTAAAATTAAGAAACAGTTCGTTAGCCAATATCTTATTCTCAATTTCATTCTTAACAAGTCGTTTAACTGTTGAGGTGATTAAGTCCTATTACCGCATTCCAAATAAAATCTTAAAATCCGTCCCTTTATCAATCTATTCAAAGGTTTATAAAATTAATGATTCGATAACTACACTTAGAAAAATTCATAATTTTTATCTTATCCAACCTTATGTAATTTCATGGTAATTAATTCTTTACAGAATTAAGATACTTTTAATATTAAAATTTGTATCTTAATGAATCAATCTTTTTTCTTGTGAAAAAATACTCAATCTACTATTCTATTATTGATTAATGGATGCTGAATTTTTGGTGACCTATTAGTATATTCACCAAGTATTGGATGATATAAGTTTATCAAAGTATCTCTCCTTCCATATACATAATTTATAATATTGGTAAATAAATACTGCGCTGAATCAAATCCATGGTATTTTTCTACATATTCACGGCCTGCTCTACCCAATTCCCTTCTGAGTTCAGGTCTGGTTATTAGTTTTCTAAGAACATCCACTAAATTTTCTGGTGTACCCGACACTAAAGGGCATTCATTAAAAAATGACCAGCGCCGAAATGGTAGTATATAATCTTCATTCTCTAAATTTGAAATAGTTGGCAGCCCGGAAGCCATTCCTTCAATTGCATTAAAGCCATGCCCAGTACATATAATTTGTTCAACTAGAATATCTACGTGCTCGTTAAATAATCTTCGAATTTCATTGTTTTGAACTTTTTCGAGAATTAAATATTCAATTAAATAGCCTTCCTCTTTTAATGTACAAATTGCACGATCTATAAATTCGGACCCTTTAAAACCTTTATGATTAGGACAATGAGCTATTACCACTTTCATTGCTTTACCATCAGCAACACTATTTTTAATTGATTTACTCCACAAATTTAAATTTATACACAATGAGGTAGGTGTTAATACATCCCAACGTCCAAAGCCATCTGGACCCATGATTCCTGGTAGGACTGCATCAGCATTCTTAATCCAATAATCGACATTTTTTGCTATCTTATTTTGGACTCTAGCGCTTCTGGGGTAAGACATCATTAATCCATGTAAAGTTGAAGTCGATCTAATTCTTCTATATATATAAGAATCACTACCGTAAGGTATCACTATAATCTTCTTATTAGCTAGTTTAAAGATTTTGTCTTGTAAGAATCTAATAGGGGTAAAACCTACAAAAAAGCCATTAAATGGTATGATAAATAAATCATATTTAAATAAACTTTCAATAAAGGCAAAAAAAGGCTTTAGCGGATAAACTATCCATTTATACTTTTCACTAATAATTAGACCCCAATCTGACCTTTTATTAATTGTACTATAAAAATCAGTAGTGAATGTTTCCGAAGTGTACCCAATTTCTTCCATTGATTTTGACCAATATGAGTTGTTAATTATCGGATCGCTTCCCCAAACAATTCTTGGCTTATCTCTAATTTTATTTAAGAATATTCTAATATAAAGAGCACAAAAAAATGCAATAATGATAAAGAGAATAGAAACTACCCACAATACTGTTCTAAACAAAAAATTTCTAAAATAAAACATTAAAACAAATTTATATACTACAAAAAGCAATAATTCAATGAATAACCTAAAAAAAGCTGAATTAAAGTCCCAAATGCAACCTTGTGATTAAATAATAGATATTCCTAAAGACTTTATGAATTAAATTATAATTAAGAACATCCACTAATTTGTTCGTTGTTTTTTAAACCTACCACTATAAAAGGGTTCTTGTGTTATAATAATTTTCACAGGGACCTTAAATGATTCAAGTTTCTCCCTACAGAATCTTTTAATTTCATTTATAACAACTTTAGAATTTACTATTTCATTTAATTGTACTTTTGCACAAACAATATTACCTGTAATATTATTCTTTTCTGAATACACCAAAACATCCAGTACTTCCGGTATTTCAAGGATTACATTTTCTACCTCCTGAGGAAAAACCTTTTCACCACCAACATTTATCATTTCCGATATCCTACCAAGTATTTTAAAATATTCCCCATCTACCTCCACAGAATCACCGGTGATAAACCAACCATCTTCTGTGAAAGGACTTTTTGCATTTAAATATCCTAACATAGCTGAATCAGATTTTATTTGTAATATACCGTCAACTACCCTTGTTTGATAGCCTTCTCCACCAATTTTCACCCAAAGTGAATCATTATATTGAGATTTAGACCGCATAACACCTAACTCAATTAAACCATACGTTTGTTGAAACTTGATGTCAGGAAAAAGTAAATTTAAATGTTTTAAAAGACTTTCTGGCATTGGCTCCGCGCCATAACTAATCAATTTTAAACTTTTTAGAGAAAATCTTTCATAAGCACGGCTTAAAACCAACATATTTAAAAATGTTGGCGATGCAGGTAGCAATTCTACTTTAAATGTTTCAATTAATTCACAAACATAATCTGGACTCCTATTCTCCAAAAAAATTATTGTTCCTCCGTTAGACAATATATGTAACAAAGTATTTAAGCCACCCCAATGATCAAATAATAAAAAATTAATAGTTAAAAAAGGATTGCGCTTTACACTAAACTTAGCTAATAATTTAGAGAAATCATGAAGTGCTCCCTTAGGTTCGCCAGAAGAACCAGAGGTAAAAAGTACTAACCCTGGAACACCTTTTTGTTGAATTGATTTTAAAAAATCATTTTTATCGTTTACAATAGGTGAAATTTTTATAATATTAATTTCATCGTCACTAAAAATTTTTATCAGAAAATCGAGCTGTGCTATTTCTATTTTCTTGGCATTTTTATTAGAATGATTAATATCGAGAGGAACAACAATAGTATTTTTTTCTATTAGGGTAAAAAGAATTGCGATTGTTTCAGGTGAAAAATCACTTTCTAAACCAACAATAGTTCCTGGAGAAATATCCTTTAATGCCCCCCGCCAATGGTCTATCCTTGATAAAAGTTGAGAATAAGTATAACTGACCTTACGCCAAACTATAGCAGTTTTGTCATTATATAACTCAAAATTATCAAGAAAATACTCTATACTATTTAAGAAGGTCATTTATTATCAATTCAATTAGCTTGTAATTTACCAGGTTTCCAACTTCTTCATCCGGAATTGAAACCTCAAACTCCTCTTCTAATGCAAGAATCAGATTTAGATGCCTGAGAGAGTCCCAATTCTCAATATTATCATAAGATGAATCATCTGAGATAGATTCTAGGGGAATCTCAAATACCGCACTCATAACCTCCTTAATTTTCATATTAACCATAATAATCTATTTTTCACTTAACTAATTAAAAACTAATTTAATGTACTCTATTTTCTTAATTTCAAAGTTTTGAATTTTTACTCCGTATTTTTTTGTCCCATTTATATTTCCAATATAATTAAAACCCACTTTATCATAAAAATTCTCTACAAGTGCATTTTTGGAAGATTGTATATAGTCTGAGCATAAAGTTTTATAACCTTTATTAGCAAGTTCTTTGATAATATAACCAATAAAAACAAACTCAATATTCCTGCCTATGATACGGCAACTCATCAAGAAAGAATCAAGAATCACATTTTTTGAATTATTCTCGTCCTCTTTTACAATACACACTCCAGTTAATCCATTATCTCCAAATTTATCCTTAACAAACATCGCATACACAAAATGCTTATTGTCAGATGTGAAATACTCTAACTGGCTTTCGGTATAGCGATGGGTTGTAAGATTAAATTGGTTTGTTTTTTGTGTTAACTGCGCTATCCGGGGGATGTATGACTTATCATTCTTTACTATTGTTAATTCAATTTCTAAAGATGCAAGATAATCTTCAATAGAAGAAAAAGATATTTTATTTTTCTCACGTTCAAATTGCTGTTTGTACATTTCGGTTTTTCTAGCATCATCACTATTCAAAACCAAATTAAAATAGGTATAAACATTTCTTAAAAGTATGTCAGGATAATCTGAAAGTGTAATAGGTACTTGAATAGTAAGAATTTCCGGAACTTTTTCATTAATTAAATTAATCTCAAAATTAGAATCATCAACAAAAATCATACTGTCTAATCCTATATTTAAATCAGAAGCAATCTCCCTAATGTTACTTGCCTTGTCATCCCAATTCACTTTTTTAATTACTATGTGTTCTTCCTTTAAAAAAATATCTTTATGATTTCTAAAAACTTCTAAAACATCATTTTCATTATTTTTACTACATATTCCAATAAGAACGCCTCTTTTACTTAGAAAGACAGCAATGCGCTGAACAAGATGATAGAATTTACCCAGGTTAGTTGTAGGGGACATATCAATACCATCCATTCCGTCTTCTCCAATAACACCTTTCCAAAGTGTATTGTCACAATCAAAAATGATTGCCTTTTTTAGTTTACCAGAATTCCGTAAAATAATAGGTTCAATTGCAGATACATAATTTTTTAAAAATGCAAAAGTATAAGGTGCTTTTGAAGAGTGATAAAATCGATAGTCTATAGATTGATTAAAACCGACGAGCGCAAATATTTTATCAATATTTATAATAGAAACATTGCTTGTTTTATTTTGCTCAATATAAGTATTCAATTCTTTTACAAATATTTCAATCTTTGAAAAATTAGTATTGTTATAATTATAATATATTGAAGAAAATGAGTTAAAAATAACAGAAGCTGTATTCCTAAGATTTTCAAAAATAATATCGATTTCGGTAAAAAGTTTGTTAATTAAACTATTATATTTTTCATCTTCTAAATCTTCAAAAAATTCCGAAACCTGATCAACTATATTTAAGACATCATAAATAACAATATTTAAATCTTTGTTTTTCAGAGATGCACTATCTTGAGCAATATTATCAAAATTTCCAAATTCTATTTTTGGCTCTATTCTGTTTATTCTACATAAATATTCCAAAATTTCTTTTAAAGAATTTACCGTAACATTTGAGAGAATACCAATTTCGTATGGTTTAGATTGAATATTACCCTCTAACGCTTTATTTAATTTTAAAATTTCGGTATATTTTAGGTTTTTCATAGCGACCATTATATCATAACTTGACCACCATTTACGCGAATATTTTCTCCTACGAGAAAATCAGATTTTTCTGAAGCTAAAAAACTAATAACTCCTGCTACATCTGAAACGAGAGCTAAACGTCTTAGCGGAGTTTGAGCAGCTGTTAATAATTTTATTTTTTCAGGTATATCTGAAGTTAATTCAGTATTTATTAAACTTGGTGTAACCATATTTATCCTTATTCCTTTTGGAGCCAATTCAAATGCTAATGATTTTGTTAAACCAATTAGTGCAGATTTCGCAGTAATATAATGTGACCAATCAGCATTAGGCTTTTCAGTGGATAGACTACCAATATTAACAATTTTACCATAGCCATTTTTTATCATTTCAGGAACTACTGCTTGAATTATAGCAAAATTTGATTTTATGTTTACTTCCATTTGTTGCAAAAAATCAGACCATAGCAAATTTTGAAATTTGATATTTGGAATTACCGTTGCAGCACAATTTACGAGAAAGTCTATTTTACCAAATGCTCTAATTCCCTTAGATATCATATCTTTTATGTCAGAGTCATCTAAAATATTGGCACAAACAATAATGGCTCTCTGATTATTTTTTTCAACCTCAGCTTTAATTTCCTCGGCTAAAGCTTTGTTTTTGTTATAATGAATAATCACATTATAACCATCTTTTGATAATTGAATACAAGTTTCTTTACCAATGCCTCCAGTACCTCCGATTACTAAAGCAATTTTTGGACCGTTCTCTTTCTTCTCGATATCTATGGGTATAACCTCAGGTTCAATAACCTTAACTTTAGCAATACCTTTTGTTACAATTTGACGATTTTGGTTATATATTTCAGTTTTAAGTTCAATAATCTGTTCTTTTTCATGTTTTCTTAATACCTCTGCGACAATAGTTAGCGCATCTCCAATTCTAACTGGTAATAAAAATTCTAAAGATTGGGAAAACCACAGCGCACCATCACCAGGTAATTTAGTTCCTATAATTGTAGAGATAAATGAGGCGCCAAGCATTCCATGTACTACTGGTTTTTTAAACTGCGTTTTACTTGCAAAATTTTCATCTACATGTAATAGATTATCATCACCAGTAAGTTGAACAAATTTTTCAATGTCTGTTTTTGTAATTGTATGAGTTAGTGTTTCTTTATCACCAACATTTATTTCATAATATTTTTTCAAGCCTGTCCATTTTTACAAAACAATCCAACCAAATTTGTAATTTTATTTTTTAATGCAGTTTCCTCATCCATATCTTCTGCAAAATAATTACAAGAAGCAACTGTTTCCAATCCCGAATCATTTATTAATATAACCACTTCCTCTTTAGTGTTAAATAAATACACGTGATCTAATGCGGGAGCATTTGTAGGTGTAGTAATCCACAAAAGTCCACCAGGTTTTAATAGTTTTGAAAGTTTTACTAATATCTGCTTTGGCTCATCCAAATGTTCTAATACTTCACCCAGAACAATAAAATCATATTTATTTGTATCGTCATAATCAAAAATATCCTTTTTGATATATTTTATTTTATCACCATCTAGACCAATTATTTTTTTGGTCATTTCAAGAGAAGTATCACTAATGTCTACAATATCAATATTTTTATAATTTGGAAACTCCTTTTTTATTAAATAAGAAAAGAATCCATGCCCAGGACCAATATCAAGAATATTGAGATCCGAATCTGCCTCAAATAATGTTTTAAGGTGACTTTGGAAGTACATGAAAATATTAAAATGATGTTTCCACATAATCTGTGAAACGAGAAGTGCATTCATGTAATACGTCATAACATCGGGTTTTGAGTAAACATGTTCATTTGCAGAGTTCTGATTTTCACATCTATATTTACCATATTTATAAAAATATAAACCTTCCCTACGCATATCTTTAATCATTCTTATATAATCATTTGCTATACGCTCTGAATCAAAACCTAAGTTCTTAAAATATGCTTTTATTAATCCTAATAACTCATCAAGCTGTTCAGGGAAATGTTCTCTTATATAAGAAATATTTCCCTTGATTTTTTTTGAGTGTAACTTATCTTGTTGTTCAATAATGTTAATTAATTCTTCCAAGAAATAAAATTTATTATGACTATTTTCCATACAATCTTATTTTTAAATTTTAAATAGGCAAGCACCAAAGTTAAAACCAGCTCCAACTCCTGCTACTACTAAATTACTTCCTTTCTTTATCAAGCCACCGGCAAAAGCCTCACTCAAAGCAATGCCTATACTAGCTGATCCTGTATTACCAATTTCTTCAACATTTGTATATGTTTTATTTAATGGTACTTTCATTTTTTTCATTAGATATTCAATTAAAAAACCATTTGCTTGATGAAATATAAAAAAGTCTATTTCATCCATTGTTAAATTTTCCCTTTCTAATAATTTTTGAATAACAACAGGCAAATTTGTTACTGCTTGCTTCCATGTTGCCAAACCATTTTGTTCAGTATATAAAACTTTACTATCGTCTGATTTTTCTGATATAGGAAATGATGACCCTCCTCCTCTCATTCTGACAGACTCATAAGTAGAAGAATCTGTCATGAATTTCGCATTTCTAAATCCTAGAGATACATCAACTCGCCCTAACACAATTACCGATGCGCCATCACTAAAAAAAACAGCAGTTTCCTTATCTTTAGGATTTGTATATTTTGAAAGAACTTCAACACCAATAATCAATGCATTTTTAATAGAAGAGTCAAATTTCATTCGTTCAGCTGCAATTGTCAAAGCTGTAACAAAACCAACACAATTTGTGTTTACATCAATTATTTGACAATCTTTTACTAATTCAAAATAAGAATGAATTTTAGCAGACATTGGAGGAAATAAATAATCCTGACTAAAAGATGCAACAATTACTAAACCAATTTCTTTTTTATCTATTCTCGCATTAGCAATTCCATTTTCAGATGCATTAATTGCCATTGATGAAGCTGTTTCATCAATAGATAAATGGTATCTTCTTTTTATACCCGTTTTACTTTTAATCCACTCTGGATTAATATCTGGAATAAGTTCACACAAATCGTCATTTGATTGAATATTTGAAGGTAAATAATGGCCTGTCCCAATTATTCCTATTCCCTCATCTTTTGTTACCTTCATAATTTTCTAAATAAAAAGTCCTTTAATTCTGAATTATTTTCTTTTATTTTACCTAAATATTCCGGACTTCCATGTCCCGGTAAAACGAGATTTTCATCTAAAAATACATTGAAAATTTTTAATATAGATTGCCTAAGTAGTTCAGTATTCTCCTTAGGTACGCTACCTTTTCCCAATCCATTTCTATAAAATATATCCCCCGAAAAAAGATTATTTTCAATTTTTATAATACAACTTCCAGGAGAGTGCCCAGGAAAATTATATATTTCTAAACCTATACTATTTAAGATTAAATAATCAAGTTCTCCTCTAAATAAAAAATCAGGCTTTGGTGTTTCAATTTTATGTTCTAATTGTGCAATTTTTAAAAAAAAATTTGCGGATTGTGATATTTTAATATCTCCCTCATGCAAATAAAATGGAATTTTATGTTTATTTTTAAAGTATGCAGCGCTACCAATATGATCAAAATGGCCGTGCGTAGAAATAACTGCAATAGGTATTAAATTATTTTCCAGAATTTCTTTATCAATTAACTCTAAATCAAATCCAGGATCAATTATAATACACTCATTATTCGTCTTATTTTTAAAAATATATGTGTTTGAAGAAAATATTTTTTTGTTTCTTATTAAATAAATAGTTTCTTTAATTAATTCCACCTAGGTAAATTGTTTGAGCTGTAATGTTTGAACTACGATCTGAAGCAAAGAAGTCGATAACGTTAAATACATCATCCATAACCGCTTGCCTGGGAATTGGTAACTTTTTGATAATTTCTTTAATTTTTACCCGAGCAACTTCAGAATGTTGTTTAAGCATATCCGTTTCAATCGCAGAAATAGAAAGCGTATTACAAGTAACATTATAAGAAGCAAATTCTTTTGCCATAATATTTGCCAAGGTGTTAATACCTGCTTTTGTTGCCGCATAAATAGAATCACCAACCGGCTCTAAACTAACGGCCATAGAACCAATATTGATAATTCGACCAGGTTCTTTATTACGCATAAGTTTTGCAGCTTCTCTCGAAACAAAAAATACACCTAACAGATTTACATTAACCATATCGAAAGCATTTTTAATTGGCATTATCATTGAAAACTGAGAAGTTAAAACCGCAGCATTATTAATTACAATGTCTAATTGTTTAAATTTTTTTGCAATTTGGGTACTAAAACAATTTACAATTGATGGTGAATCGCCAATATCGATAGAAAAATGATGATATTTTTGATGTTCAATGTTTGGATTACCTTTGCTTATTCCAATAACAATTGCGTCGTGCTTTAAAAAATAGTTAGTTAAAGCTAGTCCTACACCTCTACTTGACCCTGTTATTAAAACAACTTTATTCTTGTACATAATAGAATTAAAGGCTTTTCTATTTATTATTTTTATTCGTTAATCAATTCATAAATGTAATCTACTAAAGTGTTGATATCAGTAAAAGGACTTTTCTCTCGTGCCATAGCCCTATCATCGGTTAAAGAGATTTCTTGATTGTATTCAGTTGAAAATAACATTTCAAGGTCAACTATAATCGAAACCAATGAAAGCGAATCTATTTTTGACCCGTATCCAAACAATACTGTGTTTTCATGTATCTCAAATTGTTGTTCTTCCGGAAAGGTATCATTAAGTTGTTTTACCTGGTTAACAACAATTTCATTAATTATTTCCTTTTTCATAATTAAAAATCATTTTGTAATTCAATTTTATTAATCATCCTAGCTGGATTCCCCAGAAAGAAAGAACCATCTGGAATATCTCTGCTAATAATAGTCCCTGCACCAATCATAACTCCTTTACCTATAGAAACATTCTCAGTTATGCAACTACATGAGCCAATAAAAGCTGCCATTCCTATTTTTGCATTCGAGAGAACGACAACCAAACTTGTTATCATTGCAAATGAATTAATTTTAGTGTATGGCCCTATAGCTGTATTTACCGCAATAATAACAAATGGATCAATAATAACATCATTGCCTATACATGCACCCGGATGAATAATACATCCTGGAGAAATTTTAGCAGACAAATCTATATTAGCTTGAGGATGTATTACTGTTTCAAATCTACTCAAATCCAAATTAAGTTTTTTGAATATTTGGTTTCTGACTAATCTTGTTTTCATTGATCCAATTCCAAATATGAACTTTGCATTAGGAAATTTATCAACATTACTTAAAGGGCCTTCTATCAATATCCCATTTAAATATTTCCCATGTAATTCTGGGTTATCATCTAGTATTGCTACAATTTTATATTTATGTTCAACCAAATTAACCCTTCTAATAATCTCAAAGACTTCATAAAATGATGTTCCACCACCTAAAAAAACGATTTCAATAATATTCATTATATTATTCATTAAATATTTTTTCATTATTTAAAAATAATCTACACCACCATTCAAAATTCATAAAACTCCAAAGTAAAAGTCTGTGATTAATTCTTAACTCACAGTGCTCATGTATAATTCTTTCTATATAGGCTGGTTGAATAAACTGATGACAGGCTATATTTTTTCCCAAAAGTAATTCCTTAACATAAGCTGCATTTTCACCCCTATACCAACTTTCATCTGGAGCACTAAAGCCTTGTTTTTTTCGGTTTACAATTTTCTCCGGCAATAGTTGTTCCATTGCTTTTCTTAAAATATTCTTACCATCATCAAATTCCAAATATCGAACCGCCCCTTTCCTGGTGGTGTTTTCGTCAATTCGCTTCATATTCTGTAAGTTACCTAACTTATGTTTTACTGGAATTTTCTGAGCAAATTCAACCAGATTATTGTCTAAAAATGGGAATCGTTCCTCAAGACCATTTGCCATAGCAAGTTTATCACCAACAAGTAATAATCCGGGTAAAAATGTCTTTATTTCAAAATAAAGACTATTCTGAATATGATGTTCTGGTGTATCATATTTTAACTTCTCGTTAAAAGTAAACACCCGTTCAAAAATCTCACGAGGTTCTTTTATATTTATTGAGGAGAATACTTCCGGTTGAAACAAATTTTGTTTTTGATCATCTGAAACAAGGCGCTGCCAAAAGCCATAATATTGACTAAAGAAATCTTTTTGATCAAGAGATTGGAACACCCGATAATATCTCCAGGGATAACCTCCAAAGAGCTCATCGCCACCAGTTCCTTGTAAACATACTTTTACAAATTTACTCGCCAACCTACTAATATAATAGTTCGGATAGCTCATACCCACCCGCAGGTCCTCTAAATGCCAAACTACTCTGGGAAGGCTCCATTTAAGGTCTCCCGCATTAATAACTTGCTCGTAATGTTCCGATTTAATGAAATTTGCTGTTAATTCCGCATCAATACGTTCATCATATCCTACTTCTACACCATGTACCTCACTCATTTCAAAACCCGCCGTAAAGGTAAATAAACGGTTAACATGCTTGCTAGCCATCACGGAAATAGATCCGGAATCCATCCCACCAGAAAGGTACGAACCAACAGATACATCAGATACCATTTGGCTCGCCACAGCTTTTTGCATGAGCTTTTGTGTTTCCTCTATTCCATCTTCAAAAGATATATGTTCATCTGGTTTCGAAAAATCATAATCCCACCAGGAGTTATGCCTTATTCCCGTTGTTGAACTATTAATAGAAACAGTATTTGCGGGTGGAAGCATGGTGACCCCTTTAAAAAGAGTTCGATAGGTAAAAAGATTTTGAAAGGTGAAATACTCGTTTAAAGCATCTAAATCTACCTCAACTTTAAAGTTGGAGTGTTGCATGAACGATTTTATCTCAGATGCAAATAACAAAACTCCATTATTGAACCAGTAATAAAGTGGTTTAATTCCGTAACGGTCCCTACTAAGCCATAAGGTTTTAGTTGGTTTATGCCACGCTCCAACGGCAAACATCCCGTTTAATTTTTCAAAAAAAGTTGGTCCATATTCCGCCAAACCCTCACTTATTACTTCAGTATCTGAAGAAGATAGAAACTCATGTCCCTTGGATCTTAAGTCAATCCTAAGTTCGAGATAGTTATAGATACAACCATTAAATACGATTAACCATTCTCCATTATGAGATGGCATAGGTTGTGCCCCCTTTGCTGAAAGGTCAAGAATTGACAGACGTCTATGACCTAAACCCAAATTATCATCAATAAATATACCCTCACCATCAGGTCCGCGGTGTGCAATAGCACGGGTTACTTTAACCATCTCCTGATGAGTAACAGCGTTCCCGTTTAGATTAAAAATTCCAGCTATACCGCACATTGAATATGAATAGTGTTTTTAAAGTGCCTTAATAACTGAAACAACATAATCAAAATCTTCTGCTACCATGCGGTTGTGCAATGGAATAGACATGGAATAGTTATTAGCAGCCTGCGCACCTGGATAATCCGAAGGTTGAATGTTAAATTTCTCTTTATAAAAATTTAGCATGTGAATTGCATGTGTACCTGGTCTGGTCGAAATACCTTGTTGTTGAAGTAACTCCATAATTTCATTCCGACTGGCAGGTGACTTAGATTCATCCACAAAGGTTACAAATGATTGCCACCCATGTTTGTAATCAGCACCATGTTTAGGAGTCCTTAACCAAGGAATTGAATCTAATTCTTTGGTATAAAAATTAGCCCATTTTTCACGCTCATTAATAAACTGATCTAATTTTTTAATTTGAACAACTCCTACTGCACCCTGTAAATCAGTCATCCTATAATTATAACCTAAGGCATTAAAGTCAGGAAGCATATAAGGTTTTGCACCATGATGTCTCTGCTCTTCAGAGATTGAAGCACCATGATTCCTTAGCATTCCCATTATTTCAGCTAATTTATCATCATTTGTAGTAATCATCCCTCCTTCACCTGTTGTAACAGATTTTCTTGGATGGAATGAAAAGCAACCAATAGTTCCAAGTCCTCCAGCTGGTGTTCCTTTGTAGGAAGCACCTGCAGCACAAGCACCATCTTCTATTAATGGAATATTTCCCGCAATCTCTTTTATTTTATCAATATCGGCGCAAAGACCAAATAAATGAACTGGAATTATTGCTTTTGTCTTTGATGTAATACGTTTGCTTAAATCTTCAGCATCTATATTAAATGTAAATGGATCTATATCTACAAAAACAACTTTTGCACCACAATATAAAACAACATTTGCTGTCGATACCCAAGTGAATGCTGGTACAATAACCTCATCCCCTTCTTTAATATCCAGAGCCACCAGAGCCAAGTGCAGTGCAGTGGTTGCACTAGTAACGGCAAGTGCATGCTTAACTCCATGACGCTCGGCAAAAAGCTGTTCAAACTCACGAACTTTTGGACCCGAAGTTAGCCAACCACTCATTAGAGGTTCTTTTAATGCCTCCCACTCTTCTTGACCTGTCACAGGTAAGGAAATAGGTATTATTCTTTTATTTAACATTTTAAACTTATTTCAACTTATCAATACCAGTATCAATTCTCCAATCAATTAATTTCTGAAGTCCCTCCTTCAAAGAATATTTATACAAAAAACCTAATTCTTTTTCTGCCTTAACTCTTGATCCTATTCTATTTTGAACCAATGCCCTTGCATCGTCTTCAGAATATGGTTTATAGGTTACTTTTAAATCCGACATCTTTAAACTCAATATAGTATCGCAAAGTTCTTTGATAGAGGTTTGAACCTCAGTGCCCACGTTATACATACCAAATTTAGTATCACTTTTTAATGCATCTACGTTACATCTCGCAACATCCTCCACGTAAATAAAATCATAAGCCTGCGAACCATCGCCATTAATTACTGGGGCCTCGTTTGCTTCAATCTTATTTAACATAATTGGCACAACCCCAGTATAAGCAGCTGTTTGATCCTGATGAGGACCATATACATTCATGTATCTTAAACCTATGAACGGCAATCCATAGCGATCATTAAATGCAGTAGCCATAGCCTCTCCAGCTATTTTAGATGCTCCATAAAAGTTTTTATTATTAAATGGATGATTCTCCGTCATTGGAAGTTCAACGGCATCACCATAAACAGATGCAGAGGAAGACCAAACCAACTTTTTTATATTATGTTTTACACATGCCTCAAGTACATTAAAAGTACCCGCTATATTGACTTCAAAAGCTGTTCTGGGAAAATCCTTACAATGTAACAACCACATAGCAGAAAGGCATATTACATAATCTTTTCCTTTCATGGCATTATCCAGAATATCCAAATCCCTGATATCTCCTCCAATGGGAAAAATACTACATCTTGCATCCATTAATTGATTTGTAAGATATTCTTTTTTTCCTCTTGCAAAGTTATCGTAAATAACTACTTCCCCCACATCCTCTTTTAGAAGTTCTGAAACTACAAAACTACCAATAAAACCAGCACCGCCAATTACTAATATTTTAGCATTCTTTATTTCCATTTTGCTTATTTTTAGTTATTCATAATCACTCACCTCACCATTTCCTCATACACCCCTTCTTCAACAACTTCCCCTTTATCCATCCTGAATATTTTATCACAACGTTTTAACGTTGACACTCTATGTGCAACAATCAAAATGGTTAAGTCATCCGCTAATTGTTCAATGCCTTCCATTACAGCGAGTTCTGTTTCATTGTCCAAGGCACTGGTGGCTTCATCGAAAACGATGACCTGCGCATTTTTATATAGCGCTCTGGCTATTCCAATCCTTTGACGCTGACCTCCTGAAAGGCGAATACCTCTTTCCCCAACGAAAGTATCGTATTTTTGAGGCAATGCTTCTATCGTTTCGGCTATTTGTGCTTTTTGTGCAGCCTCCCGTACCTTATTCAAATCAATTTTATCTACTTCCACACCAAAAGCTATATTTTCCGCTAAGGAGGTATCTGACAAATAAATTGCCTGAGGTACATGAGCAAGTATGACCTGCCAGGAACGATGATTATGATTATCAATGATGTTGTCATCAATTTTCAGATACCCTTTTGTAGGAATCAACAATCCCATAACCACATCTAATAAGGTACTTTTTCCGCAACCCGTAGTTCCGACGAAGCCGTATCTCTTGCCCTTTTCAAGAGTCAAATTAAGATTCTTCAACACAATAGGTCCCTCCCGGCCATAACTGAAACTGAGATTTTCTAATTTTATAGACTTCTCAAATTTTATAGGCTGTGGATTTACCTTGAGGGCATGCTCTGGGAAAGGTTGTTCCAGAAATTGTAAACCATCCTCAACTGATTCCTGAGCCCCTCTGATGGCTGTCCAATTATAATAAAAATTTTGTAAAGCGGGTAATAAACGTTGGGCGCCTAATGCCAACGCTGCTAAAACAGGAATAGCCGCCATAAAGCCATCCCCCTTCAATACCAGTTGATAAGCAATGATACAAATGAATATTATACCTAAAAATTCAACAATTAATCGGGGGCTATTACCCACTATTTGATTATTTGCTGAAGATTCGTTATATCGTGATTGCGCTTTGTTAAAAATTTTGCCATACGTTTCTTGTGTACCATCAATAAGAACATCTCTAATACCTCCAAGTCCCTCCTGTAAAGCTTTAACCATCTGCGGATACTCTCGACTTAACACAACTGAATTTGTAGCTAGTCTCTTTTTTACTAATAAAATGATTCCCGCATACAAAACGCCAAATCCAAGAAATGCGGATAGAGCAACGAAAGGATCAATGGTAAATAAGGTGACAATGATGGCCATAATAGTCACACTTGATGAAATAAGATTCATTAGTGGATTAATCAAATAGGTTAAAATGGCTGAAGCCTTATTTGTAATACCAGATATAACCTCGCTACTATTCCTCGACACATGAACAGCATAAGGTTGATAAAGCGTTCTAATATAAATACTGCTACTAAATGCAGCAGAAGTTGCAGATCCAAGCCTTGTTTGTGCCCATAAAAGCAATAATCTTAGTGTAATACCAACAAATATTAAAATGCAGAATGAGATAGTAAATGGCAATAGAAGCTCTTCCTGAGTCTTGATACCCACAAGATCTATGAAAAACTGCGCAGACGGATGGTTAAATACCTTCTCTGGGTTAGATAATACCCCAATGAATGGCAATAGCGCCGAAATACTGATGGCTTCCATAAAAGAAGCAACCGTCATTAATCCTAACAAAAGAATAAAATATACCTTTCTCCGCGGAGTAAGATTCCTCCAAACTCTTTTGAAATTATTCTTTATCGAGGGTCTTGACATGTAATTTAATATATTAATTAGGGCTATTCGGTTAGTGATTTTTTCTATGGAGAAATTACTCAACCTGCAATTTGGACTGACTTAAAAACCAAATCCTCCTTAGGAATTGGTAAATTATCCTCTTTTAAACTTTCAAGATATAGTGCCATCGCTTCCGTAATATTCTCAACCGCTTCCTCAAAATTATCGCCTTGTGAATGACATCCTTTTAGGATAGGACAAAAAGCATGATACCCCCCCTCTTTTTCTTTTTCAAAAATGACTGTGTAATTATAAATATTAGCAATTTCGGACTTCATTGTTTTCAAATTTTTCAATCTAACAGATTCATATAAATGCCAACGTCCTCCAGCTTTTTTGCTGAAAACTCCTCCGGCCGGTACAAGCCTATTCTTATTTTTTTATCTATCAAATTTTCAACACGTTCAGTCAATCTGAAAAGATAAGCACGATCTACATTCCCTACTAGAATAAGGTCAATAAAAGGAGAATTTCTTCCCAATGCCAAATCACCTGTCAAATAAACTTTTTCCAGATTTCCTAACTGATTCAACACCTTATCAACGATTTGATCTAAACCTACGTGCTGTAATATGATACCCCTCAGTGATTTAAAAAGAGGATGTTGCGTATTAGCTGAAAATAATTTTGTCTTTGTATTCAACTCTCCTTCGCATTCTTCAATCAAATGCATTTCAGACAGTTTATTTAACTCAAGCCGAACAGTATTACTGCTGACATCCAACTCTTTTTCCAAACCTCTGAGAAAGACTTTAGTCTTCGGATTCAACAAAAAACGAGTGAGTAATTTTAGTCTAATTTTACCCGAAAAAAGCTGATCTAATATCAAAAATATCTATTTTATTTAAGGTTTTTATACGCTTTCGCCCCGATGAGTCGCAAAGTACTCTTCCAGGTGATGTGTTATTGAGTAGTAAAAATACAAAAATTAATGCAATATTAAAAATAATTTCTGAATAAACGAGTTCACTTTTTTATAGAGTAAAGAAAATCAATTATTTTGCCATGCATCCAGGAATCTGCGAAAAGAAATATACAAAGTAACCGGTTAACAGATAATATTGCCAACTATAGCGATTACGTCCTCTTTAAAAATGCTAGCCCGCCAGAAAAGATTTTAAATCAGTAAGTTCTATACCCTGATAGGAGTTACCACTGTAGGCATCATAAGTTATCACCGTTTTTCTATAATTATCGCTAATTCGACTAAGGTTTCCAAATTCTCTTTCCATGGTTTTTTCGTCATGGATAAACAATGCAACTTGCAAATACCATTTTTCCCCCTCTTTTTCTGCAACGAAATCGATTTCATGGACGCCAAGAACCCCAACTTTAACTTGGTAGCCTAAAAACAATAATTGATTATAGACCGCATTTTCCAAAATTTTCCCTTTATCTTCAATTCGATAACCCCAAAGAGCGTGTCGAATACCTAAATTTTCAAAATAATATTTATCACCCACTTCGAATAAGCGTTTACCAATTATATCAAACCTGGGAACTCTATGTATTAAAAATGCATTTACTAAATGTTGCATGTATATTTGAACCTGATTGGGCGGCATTTTCGTGTTTTGTGATATAAGAAAATCACTAATCCTTTTTATGGAAAAAATACTCCCAATATTATTTGCCAAAAATTGCACCAGTTGTTCCAAAAAAAGAACATTCCGAATAGCAAATCTTTGAATAATATCCTTGTAAACAATGGTGCTATATATGTTCCTAAGATATTCAAAAACGATGTTATCCTCTAAAGCTAAATGCTTTAAGTAAGGTAACCCACCAAACTTCAAAAAAATATCCAATGATTTGCTGGTGTTTTCAAGTTTATGAAAATTCAGGAATTCGATGTAGGATAAACTATAAACCGTTATTTCAATGTATCTCCCGCTTAAAAATCCTGCTATGTCTGAAGACAACATATTTGCATTGCTCCCAGTACAATAAATATCCATCTGTTCATCTAATAAAAGGGAGCGCAATGCCAAATGAAAGTCAACTATATCTTGAATTTCGTCAATAAATAAATAGGTCTTTTCTGTGGCGGATTTATACGTTTTTACGTATTCATTTAAATCTAAAGAGGTTTTTATTGTTGAAAAAGCAAGATCCTCTTTATTGATGTAAATGATTTTCGCTTGTTGGTCCTGCTCCAATATATGTTGAATAATTTGAAACAGTAGATAACTTTTTCCGACACGACGCTGACCAATAAAGACCTTTATGATGCTTTTTTCTATAAAAGGCACTACCCTACTTAAATAATGGGGTCTTTTAATAATATTTTTAGGAAGATTAATCATTTTTTGTAGTTATATCTACAAAAATACATGAAAATATCAATTATTTAAGATATAACTAAAACAAATACCCTTTCTTGATTTTTTGCTATTTTACAAAATGAAATATTACATTGGAACCTGTCGGGGAAAAAGACGCGAAGCATCGCGTTGCTACAAAAACCTCCCCATCTATTCCAAAGACCAATTCACACGATATATTTACAGGAGCTAAGTTATCCTCTAGGTAATATATAATCAGCTAATGCTTTTTTGATATTATTTTTCATTGTCTGCCATGAAGTATTCTGGAACATAAATGGCATTTCCTGCTCATCGGCATCATCAAAAAAAATAATACTCTTTAAAGCGAAAAAGAGAGAAGTGTCACTAAATTTTTGCAAATAAAAATCCAGTATCTGGTTTAATGTGAAAATTTTCAGTAACTCATTTAAATCAATAAAATCTTTTTTTGAACCTCTATTTATAATTGCTGCCATTTTCATTGCAGCAATTTCTTTTGAACTAGCTAATCGTAAATTATCCTCAACCAATGGATTATCAATCCATTCGTAAGGATAAAAAACTATATCTATTTTAACTTCATTTAAAAATAATGAATCAATTTTTTTAGACGTTTTATATTCCCGGACAATACCAATAGATTGTAAAAAAGTTAGTAGATCTTCAGTATCAATTTTTTCATTCCCAAAAAAATCTAAATCTATTGATTTTCGATGCCCATGTATTAAGGCTAAAGCTGTTCCACCAACCAGGCGATAATTCTGAAATAAAACAGATTCATTTATTTTATTTAATAAATCCAATGTTGGCTTGTCAACGACCTTGTATTGTAACATCTAAATGCTTCTTTTGGTGTATTTGAAATAGTTGCAATAAAATTTAAATCTTTAGGACTCATAGTTCGAAAAGTTTTTGTAATGTTAACAATTTCCTCTAACGTATATACCCTAACAATACAAAGCCATTCATCCATATTACCTCTTTCAATTACTCTTTCTATGATTGTTTTTTTATTTTTTTCCCAACACATTTTACTATTATCAATATCCCAAAACAGATGTTTCGATAATAATTCCATCGGATTATCAGTTATTTCGGTTAGCGTTGACATCTTAACTTTAAAATTTTTTAGTCTTAATAAACAGGAGGTTACCTTTTTTTAACCTAATAAAGATAAGCATTTTTTAATCAACATCGCTTTCCAATGCTGATAACCAAGCTTTTCATGACGACATTGTCCAATATAACCGAAATATTGGTCATGCAACCGCTACAAAATCTGGTAACCATTATTTAGGACAACCAGGATTGCCCCTACGGGTGAGGTACTACATAATTGGCTTGTACCAGATTGCGTTCGGTTTTGTCATAAACAAGGTCCGTCTCTTTTCCCGTTTTCCCTAAACGCTTTATTGTGTCAACCAATGATGGAAAACCAGCTTTACGTTTAAAAACCTATTAATCCTTTAAGATATTGGTCAAAAAAGGCTCTTTTTAACTCCCTGTTTGGGAATTTTAATTTAAATACCTGCTCTTGGTCAACAATGGCCGTATCTCTAATGGCCAGATACCCACTTTGAAAAAGAAGAGATATGGGATCAATATTGTCAATATCAAAAGCATCTAAAATCTCAGGTGTAACCTTAATATTCTCAAAATCGGGCGCAAAATATTTAATTTTGATTAATAGTCCAACGTGGTATGTAAGAGTGCCCGTCCTAAACCAGTAATTTTGAAACATGAATCTTTTGTTTGAAAATGAAAGAATATCGTATGGATTGTAAACAGATTCCGAACCTGCCCAGTTAAAACCATAATACAATTCTTTTACTTCCTCCGGGTCACAGTCGGCAAAATATTCCCCGAAATAATGTTGAAGTTCCTTTTCTGTAAAACCAAAAACAGAAGAATAGGTTTGGCTAATTGTAATATCATTAAGATGGTTCAAACCACTACAATTGCGCCCTTTTAAAAATTTGGTCACGCCTGTCATAAATATGAATTGTAGATTGGCATCCTGGCTTTTAAAAACAGAAAAAAGATTATTCAATCCAAATAACAACTCTTTTGCCGTTGATAAATTACCAATATTGTCAAATATAGGTTTTTCGTAATCATCAAACAATACCACTACCCTTTGGCCATATTTCTCTCTTGCACCTTTTATTAAATCTGCAAATCTGCCACTAATGCTTTTATTTACGGTAGAAATTCCAAGATTTTCCTCATTAAACAAAAGGATTTCATGAATTTTTTCATCTAAATCTTTCCCGCTTTTCAGCATACCCTCTGCAAAATCAAATTTGATGACTGGATATTTCTTAGTCCAGTCCCATTTGTCGTAAATATACAGACCCTCAAATAACTTTTGGTTCCCCTCAAAAATCTCCTTTAAGGTGTCAACAAACAGACTCTTCCCAAAACGGCGTGGACGGGATAGTAAAAAGCGACCAGGCGATTTTATGAGATTGAACGCATATTCTGTCTTGTCAACATAGATGCTATTCGATTCCAGTAAAAGACTTAAAGTACTTATCCCCAGTGGAAGATTTTTTAGGTTCATATATTTTATATTTTCTTCAATATACGTCCTTTTCAAGGAAGATGTATGAAAATCCATTCCGTAAAGACGATGCATGCATTGTCTTTACGGAATAATATGGAAAACTCACAAGGTTAGCTTTGCTAAGTCTGTGTATGGAAGGATAGTTCTCCCATGACTTCTTTTCTACATCTGATTTCCATCATAGATGACATAACCGCCTTCTTCGCCTAATCACAACCACTTTAAATTATTGCACTAAAAATTGAACTTTGGAAGTAGCTGATCGAAAAATCATGATTTTTCGTGCAATACGGGAATTTGATTCCCGTATTGCAAGGTTTTTGATTAAATAAATGGAATGAGGTGGTTCAGTTATCCTCCAGGTAAGATATAATTAGCTAATGCTTTTTTGATATTATTTTTCATTGTCCCCAGGAAGTATTATGGAACATAAATGGCATTTCCTGCTCATCGGCATCATCAAAATAGGCAAGACTCTTAAGCACCAGGAAAATAGAACCATCGTGGTATTTTTTAAAATACAAATCAATTAAAGTAGATAGCGTGTAATTTTTTAAAATAAAATATAGATCGATAAAATCCTTTTTACTACCTCTACCCATTATTGCATTTAACTTCTTTAGCGGGGGGCTTAATATCATTGATTAAGAGGCTATGAATATTTTTTGAATTCTTTAGAAGGACGACTTCACCAAGGGTCTTTAATTCATCTATCAAAATGTCAAACTCAACGTTTAAAATACCAAATAAATCAATATCAATTGATTTTCTATGTCCAATCTGAAGGGCTAAGGATGTCCCACCAACTAAGCGCATTTCGCTCAATATATCCAAGGATTGCAGTTGTTTTAATAATCCCAGTGTGCCTTCATCAACTGTTTCGTAGTGTAACATCTGAAATTATTTATAGGAAGTCCGGTTATATTTACCAAAAATGCCAGTGCTTTTGGATCTAATGTTCTAAATTGAGTAGCTACCCTGCCAATTTCAGTTAACCCATACCACGCTGCAATTAAATGCCAATCATCGATGAGCCCGTATTCCAACACTCTGTGAATAATAAAACTTTTGTCCTTTTCAACCTCAATTTTTGTTAGAGGGGTGTCCCAAAACAGATGTTTCGATAATAATTCCATCGGATTATCAGTTATTTCGGATAGCGTTGACATCTTAACTTTAAAATTTTTTAGTCTTAAAAAACAGGAGGTTATCTTTTTTTAACCTAATAAAGATAAGCATTTTTTGATCAACATCGCTTTTCAATGCTGATAACCAAGCTTTTCATGACGACATTGTCCAATATAACCCTTTATGTTGCTATTAATTAGCATGTTTAACATTTTTCATAGATATATCTACAATAAATATCCACACGTGATTTTTTGCTATTTTACAATAAAAATGAAATGTTAAATGGTAACTGCCAGGGAAAAGACGCGAAGCATCGCAACTCTACATTAACCTACCTATCCATAACGAAGACGTTCTCTTTAATCCTCGAAATCCTGTAAATCCTGATTCAAAACCACAGCTGCTAGCACCCACAAAGACCAACTCACAAGGGTAGCTTTGCTAAGTCTGTGTATGGAAGAACCGTCCTCCCATGACTTCTTTTCTCTATCTGATTTCCGCCATAGATGACATAACCGCCTTCTTCGCCAGTCAGTTTTTGCCAATAATTTAACCCTTTGAAAAAAGCAGGGGTCACTGTTTGCCCCGATTTTATTTCTACAGGAATCAATCTCTCCGCTTGATCAATCAATACGTCAAGTTCATTTCCAGCACTATCCCGCCAAAAAAAGAGATTGGATGCTTTAGCTTGGTTAAATCTTTGTTTGATTAAATCAAGGATTACAAAATTTTCAAATAATGCACCCCTAAAAGGATTTAGTTCAAGTTGCTGGCTATTTTCTATACCTAAAAGTGCGGCTGCCAGGCCTGTATCATAAAAATACAGTTTTGGCATTTTAACTAACCGCTTATTGAAATTTTTATGGTAAGGTTGTAAACGAAAAGCAACGAAGGTCATTTCAAGAATGCCCATCCATGTATTTATAGTTTTGGCATCTACGCCAACTTCAATGGCTAAACTTTGCATATTCAGTAATTGGCCCACCCTTCCAGCACAAAGCCTGACAAATCGTTCAAAAGTCAACAAATTATTTATATTTTTCACCAAGCGGACATCTCTTTCTATATAAGTCCTGATGTAATTGGCATACCAGGTATTTGAATCGATAGCTTCTTTATACAAGCCAGGATAAGCACCTCTCACTAACAATTCATTACAAGTGGTGTGTTGTGTTCCAATTTCGTCTAAGGTTAATGGTAGTAATGTGAGGTAAGCAACACGTCCTGCCAAAGATTGTGAAATGCTTTCTTGTAATAGAAAATTATTTGAACCAGTAATAATAAATAGTCCATTTGTTAATGATTCATCGAGTATTTGTTGCAGATAAGAAAAGAGCGCCGGCACACGTTGGGCTTCATCAAAGATGGCGCCATCAGGATAATTCGACAAAAAACCTCTTGGATCTTCTGTTGCGAATAATAGCGTATCTGGATTTTCAAAATTGACATACGATTTTTCCGGGAAGACATACTTTGCCAGCGTTGTTTTACCTGATTGCCTGGGTCCGATAATCGCTACCGCTTTAAATTGTTGCGCTAAAAATTGAACTTTGGACGTAGCTGCACGAAAAATCATAGTTTTTCGTGCAATATAGGAATTAGATTCCTGAATTACAAGGTTTTTGATTGAACAATAGGAATGAGGTGGTTAATCTACCCTCAAGGTATTATATAATTAGCCAGTGCTTTTTAATATTATTTTTCATTGTCTGCCTGGAAGTATTCTGGAACATAAACGGCATTTACTGCTCATCGGCATCATCAAAATAGACAAGGCTCTTAATCACCAGGAAAATAGAGCCATCTTGGTATTTTTTAGAATAAAAATCTATTAAAATCAAATGCCTCAGAGTTACGAAATTGGCGGGGCGGCGACCCTCTTTTAGTGTTTTCCAGTAGAACTTTTAAAGGATCATCTTTTTACGGTTTCCTGAAAGATTTGCCTCTTGGTAATTGACGGCAACTGGTTTTGAATCAGGATTTACAGGATTTTTAGGATTAAAGACGACGTCGCTGTTTTGAGACGTATGGTTAAATTTATGAATTTATACATTGTATGAAATTTCGTCGATGCGATAATTACATCGGCAAGATGGAATGGCTAGTTGATAATCGGCCGAAATTTGTGGGCTGCAGAGCGCATCATATAAGATAAAGTCCGCAACTTGAAAATCCTCGAAATCCAGTAAATCCTGATTCAAAACCCTAGCTTTAAGCACACCAAAAACCAGCCACAACCTCCCTTCGAAAATCCGTGATTCAGAAGGTTATTGATTACTGTAAATGATACTTAACAAATTCAAATAAGACTTTGAACTGTTTGTTTCTGATTACTTCTTTGATTCGTTCAGGCTGGATATTCAAATAATCATGAACCAGGGCATTTCGCATACCAATAATGCGGTTCCAATCTGCATCTCCAGGATCTAATCCCCTTATTTTTAGTTTGGAAAAAACCTCCCGTGCATCAATAGGCACTTGAAAATCATTAGCCTTTAAAACTTGTTTAGCAATACCAATACATGCCTCTATAAGTAATTGCAGATTTCTTTCCGCTGCCCGATAAGCTAGAGCACTTAGATTATTGGCAGATGCTAAGGCCTCAATCTCGTTCATTTCTTCTTCAATTTGTGCAAGATGTTCTCGCATCGCTATTTTATATGCTTCTTCCATAATGTTGTTTATGATATAAATAGTCAATTTCCCACATAGATGTAATTCTGTTTTCCTCCCTTGCAAGGCGATACGCATTTTTTACATATAACACTTTTCCTGTAGTAACGATTGAAAGTGCCAATGGAATGGGAATATGATTAATATCTGCTACGGAAAGCCGGTTTTCTGGCCATCCCAGGGCATCAATCCAATCAAAAGCAAGTAATTCAGGCTGTAATCGTTTATCCCAGGCGTCCTCTGGAAACGAATTAAAGGCTACGGCCAAATCGTAATCACTATGTTCATTGGCCGTTCCTTTGGCTTGCGAACCATAAAGCCAAAGTACGTCAATGCGGGCATCTGATTTTGCCAAAGCAATCAATTTTTCAATTATATTATCCTCTATTGGTGTAATCATTTTAACATCAGATGTTGAGATGAATCAATTTCGCCAAATTTCCTCCTCTTCCCACTCCTTTATATTCCTCAAGCCGCTACTTAGATGAATACCCACGCCGATAATCTTCTTGTTTTTAAGTTTATAGGGCATAAAATATTCCTTTTGCCTGATTTGCTCCAATGCTTGTTTCGCTGAAATATCCAGTTTGAATTCAAATATATAAATGGTATTTGGCATTTCAATCACACTATCAATACGGCCATTACTCGTGCAAACTTCACTATGAATGCGTAATCCCATTTGGGTAAAAATGAGATGTATGGCTGCATGATAAAATTTCTCCGTCGATGGAGATACCAGTTGATAGGGAATAGATTGAAAAAGTACCTTAAGATTTTCCATTACCTCCGATATATTTCCCATTTTAAAGGATTCCTCCATGTTAATGGCAAGTTCCAATCCGGACGGCGCCATTTCTGTACTGGTATAGGCCTCCATCAAATATAACAACATGGTATTTTTTACCTCATAATTGGGGTAATCCAGGATATATAATCCATTATCCAAACGGGATTGTATGGTTAGATAACCCGTTTGATACAATAAACCGAAAATCCGCAGATCTTCCAGGTCATAAGAAATAAAATCCAGTTCCGTTTTCTTTTGATTTTCCAGATTGTACAGTCCCTTTTCCTTCAACAATTGAATTAAAAAAGTGGGGGTACCAGTTTCAAACCAATAATTATTGAATTCTTTCGATTTGAAAAATAGGTTTACAGACACCGGATTATAAACAGTTTCTGCTGTCTCATGAAAACGATAACCATTGTACCATTTTTTCAAATCTGCCAAAAGAGATGGTCTCGTCTTTTTTAATTCTTCCTGGCATTCCTCTATTTCACGCTCAAAATTATCCTCTAATTCCGATTGTGTATAGCCAAGCATCAACGAAAATGACTTTTCGGCGCTGATGTCCCACAGATTATTCAAGCCAGAAAATATACCCACTTTCGAAAATCTGCTCACCCCAGTAAGCATTACAAATTCTAAATGAGGGTCCGTTTCCTTTAAAATACTGTAAAATTCTTTAAGAATATTTCTATTTTCAATGGATTTAGCAAGATCTTCACCTAAAAAATCGAGGATAGGTGCATCGTATTCATCTATTAAAACAACTATTTTATTTTCCGCCGATAATTTTTTAATTAAATCATAAAAAACATCTTTGGCATATTTTCCTGATAAAACCAGATCTCTATCCCCGGCTATTTCCATTAATTTTTGAACCAATGCCTGATCCAAACCTAATTTTTTATAATTAAGGCTTTTGAGTGATAAATGAATCACAGGATGAATTTTCTCCCAATCCCAATGATCATAAATCCAAAGACCCTCAAAAAGTGATTTGCTACCCGAGTATAATTCCTTAATTAATGAGATATGAAGAGACTTCCCAAAACGTCTCGGGCGGGATAAAAAATAATATTTACCCGTCGTACATAAGGTGTGGACATACCGCGTTTTATCGATATACCTGAAACCTCTCTCAATAATTTCTCTGAAATCTGAGAATCCTATGGGAATCAACCCTTTCATGTATTCCTCATTTTCACAAATATACATGATTTACGCATACCGTTAGGCAAGGAACCCATCTGAAATAATATAAACGAGGTAACCCGCTTTGGATTATTTTAAATTAAGGAGCACAGGATGAAAATCACCTTTCAAGCCAATGGGAACAGCATTTCGAATGGCATACACGGTATCGATAGATGTCCGGGTATCTTCCAGGCTAAATCCGTTACCTGCAAGCACTTCCTTGTAACTAATATTGTGTAAATCGGTAAATCCCTCACTAAATTCAAACAACTCTCCACCTATATTTATAGCCCGGAAAGTGCGCATTCCTTTCGCTTTAAAATCGTCTGGAATGGTATTATAATCAATACTTAAGAACCAACGTACCCTGGCATTTTCAAATTCAAGATATCCAGCGGCAGTATTTGGGGTATGGACATGTACTATATTTTCCTGCACAGCGCCAAAAATCCAGCTTAACATATCGAAAAAATGAACGCCAATATTCGTAGCAATACCTCCTGATTTAGTGACATCACCTTTCCAGCTGGTGAAATACCAATTTCCACGGGACGTAATATAGGAAAGGTCAACCTCCCATTTTTTATCTTTCGGACTTTGCTGAATGCGGTCTCTCAGGGCAATGACACTAGGATGTAAACGCAACTGAAGGATGGTGTTTACCTTTTTATTTGTTTCCTTTTCAATCTCCTGGAGAGCATCAATATTCCATGGATTAAGAACGATGGGCTTTTCGCAAATGACATCGGCACCAATTCTTAAACCAAATCGAATATGCGAATCGTGAAGATAATTAGGTGAACAAACACTTACATAATCTAAATTTTGCTCATTTCGCTTCAATTTTTCAACATGCCTGTCGAATCTTTCAAATTCCGTAAAAAACTGAGCATTAGGAAAATAACTGTCGATGACCCCAACAGAATCGAAACGATCCATAGCTGCGACTAAATCATTTCCTGTATCCTTAATGGCTTTCATGTGTCTGGGCGCAATGTATCCAGAAGCACCGATAAGTGCGAATTTTTTCATCCTTGCAAAATTTAGACCACAAATCTATCCATTTTTATGAATAAATGCATCGGTTATTTCATCCATACGTTTTAATTTAAGGACAAAATCACCCTTTATCCGACGTCGAAACTCATTTAATTTGTGCAATGAATCATCAATTT
>Ga0247831_1002198_pt1 | contig 32794 bp, 35 predicted proteins | sample LaCruzMarch2015__9_FD_192406 | JGI IMG/M metagenome (GOLD analysis project Ga0247831, IMG submission 192406) | Freshwater microbial communities from meromictic Lake La Cruz, Castile-La Mancha, Spain - LaCruzMarch2015_1m | ecosystem: Environmental > Aquatic > Freshwater > Lake | place: Spain...
TACTTAACAACTAATAGATTCCTTAGATTCCTTGGATTCCTTAGATTATTTGGAATCCTTAGAATCTTTTGAATCCTTTAACTTCTTCAGCAGCTCATCCATCGCGTCACTAATTTCAGAGCGAAGAAAGTCACGGGTTGCTAAATCTGAAATAGCGGTTCGAAGGCTTGCTAACTCCCGAGCTAGGTACTCTGTATCTGCAACATTTCGCTCATCTCGGGCACGATCCTCATTGCCTTGAATTCGATCACGATCGGCTTGTCGATTTTGTGCAAGCAAGATCAGTGGTGCTGCATATGAAGCTTGCAATGAGAGAAGAAGTGTTAGAAAGATAAATGGATACTGATCCCATCGCAAATCACCAGGAGAGAGAGCATTCCAACCGACCCAAAGGATCACAAAGAAGCTCATAAAGATTAGGAAGCGAGCAGTTCCTAGAAAGCGTGCAAACTGCTCTGACCAGCGACCAAATGCTTCTGGATCATAAGATGGCCGAAGTGAACGCCCAGCCTCACGAGGAAATTCGAGTGAGTTTTTACCTAACTTAGGAGTAATTTTTTTAGCCATTTTCCTACCGATTCTCAATATCTTTGCGGGTTGATTCATTAAAACGCCAATTCTCTGGAAGTAGATGATCAAGCACATCATCTACGGTAACTGCGCCAAGCAATCTCTCATTGGCATCAACAATTGGAGCTGCTAATAAGTTATAACTTGCTAAGTATGAGGAGACCTCATGCAAGGATGTATTGGCGGTAAGTGCTGAAATATCATTATCAACTATTGAGCCCAATAATGTTGCAGGTGGCTCGCGCAATAATCTTTGAAAATGTACAACTCCAAGAAATCTGCCAGTTGGAGTTTCAGTTGGTGGGCGACAAATAAAGACCTGAGATGCCAACCCTGGTGCGATTTCACTTGATCTAATATGCGCTAACGCTTCAGCAACAGTTCCATCAGCTGAAAGAACAATTGGTTCGGTAGTCATCATGCCGCCAGCTGAGTAATCCTCGTAGTGCATTAGGCGTTGAACACCCTCAGCATCCTCTGGCTCCATTAAGGCAAGCAAGGCTTGCGCTTTTTCATTGCCGACCTCTCGAAGTAGATCTGCAGCATCATCTGGATCCATCTCACCTAATACATCTGCAGCTCGCTCTCCTTCAAGCTCTGCAAGTAACTCAACACGGGCTGCCTCATCCATCTCCTCTAAGACATCAGCTAATCGCTCATCATCTAACGCCCGAGCAACTTCAGCACGTCTTTTAATATTTAAGTTATGTAGTACCGATGCTAAATCAACAGCACGCAGATTTGTTAAGGTTGCAAGTAAATTACTAACACCTTGATTTGCCTCTGAGATCGCAAAGCCAGAAATATCCTCCCAGTCAACTGTGGATGTTGCACCGCGTCTGCGTAAGCCAGAGCCACGCTTCATTACATGGACTCGTTCAATAAACCAATCCCCACTCTTTGCTAACTCCATGGCAACATCTTCAACAATAACTGTCTCATTGCTTTCAATAAGTTTCACGGAACGATCTAACATCTCGGCAATAACCATGATCTCATTTGTCCGTTGTTCAAATCTGCGCATATTTAACAAGCCAGTCATAACAACTGTGCCGCTTTCAATTGAGGTTACTCTGGTAATTGGCACAAAAATTTTACGTCGAGGTGGTACCTCAATTATTAATCCCAGCACGCGAGGTGGTTGATTATTTGTTCGCAAGGTGGCAACAGCATCTCTGACCTTTCCAACTGGATCGCCATTTGGATCAAAGACTGATGTGCCAGCAAGTCGGGCGAGGAATATGCGATTTAAATTAGAGCCACTCTTTAACTTTAATTTGCCCATATTCATGGTCTAAGGGTAACCGCTTCGCCTACGATTAAGCAGAATATTTAAATACAGGTAGGTTTTGCTTTATGAAGGATCAAGACCACACCAAATTACCTACCGGCCGCGATATCCCATTTTTGATATCTGGTGTTTTAGGCATTGGTGCATCTGGTCCAATAATTGCAAAGAGCTTGATGCCAGTTCCGACGATGATTATGTGGCGTAATTTGCTGGGCGGGCTAGTGATGTTGCCCTTTGCGCTCAAACGTAGAGAGTGGCAAACATCTGCTCAACGCAATGCAATTAAATGGTCCGCGATCTCTGGAGTTTTACTTGCCCTGCACTTTATCTGCTTCTTTTTGGCGATGCGCATGACCAGTGTTGCAACTGGCACCGCACTTACTGCAACCCAACCAATCTTTGCCGCACTATTCATAAAGTTAAGTGGCGGACATATCCCACGTAGATCTTGGAGCGGCATGTTTATCGCCTTTGCTTCAGTACTACTTATTACCGGCGTGGATTTAAGTTTGTCACTTCGATCATTTCAAGGTGATCTACTTGCTGTGATCGGTGGCGCACTTGCAGCGCTATACATAATTATTGGATCAAATGTGCAGCGGGAAATCTCGACATCTACCTTTACAACTGTTTGTTATCTTTCATGCGCATTGACCGCTCTGCCAATTGCAGTTATTGGCGGCTACGATCTAATTGGTTTTTCAACCTATGAATGGCTTTTATTAATTGCTCTGGTACTTACCGCTCAGATTATGGGCCACACCATGTTTAACCTAACTTTAAAACGAGTCTCACCTGCAATCGTGGGCTTAGTTGTATTTTTTGAGGTACCAGTAAGTGCAATACTTGCATTTTTTTGGCTAGACCAAACTCCGCCCGCAGGTACAATTCCAGGAATCATTGGCTTGTTAATCGGTTGTGGTTTCTTTGTTGTAAGGTCTAAGCAATGATTGATTTACATACTCACTCAAACTTTAGTGATGGTACAGATTCACCCGCTGAGTTAATGAACAAAGCATTAGCTGCGGGTGTAAAGATAATTGCATTAACCGACCATGACAGTGTTGCTGGTGTTGCCCAGGCTAGCGCAGCACTTCGTCCTGGGATCTCATTGGTGGCAGGAGCTGAGATCTCCTGCCAAAGTGATGAGGGTGTAAGCGTGCATATGTTGGGCTTACTTTTTGATACTGAGAATAAAGAGTTAATTGCAACTATGGATAAGACTCGTGAAAATCGCCATGGCCGAATGCAGCGAATAATTGAGCGGTTAAATGAGGCGGGCATAGAGATTGCAATTACCGATGTATTAGCGGAGCTAGCAGATGGTGCAACCCTAGGTAGACCTCACTTAGCTGATGCCTTAGTAAAAAAAGGTGTAGTTAAATCACGTGATGAAGCATTTACCCAGATGCTCCACAATAAATCAAAGTTTTATGTCGCCCACTACTCAACAACACCAGTAGAGGCGATCAGATTAATTAAGGCTGCTGGCGGCGTTGCGGTAATTGCCCATCCAATGGCCTCGCACAGAGGCAGAACCATCTCCTTTGAAAGCTTTGGCGATTTAATCACCGCTGGCTTAGATGGTGTTGAAGTAGATCACAGAGATCACTCACCAGATGAAAAAAATGCATTAATTCAATTGGCGCGAGAGAATAATCTAGTGATGACGGGTGCAAGCGATTACCATGGCAATGGAAAACTTAATCAACTTGCCGAATACACAACTAATCCAGAGCAGTGGGAGCGATTAGAGGCGCTGGCAACAGAGCGACGAGTAATAAGTTTATGAGTTCATACTTTTCACCAGAATCAATTACTTGGCGGGTTCACTCTGATCCATCAATGGTCGTAGGTGGACTTCGTGCACTGCTTGAGCAAGCATTGCAACCAGATGCGATGGCTGGCGTAAGTGCACACTCAAATTTTCGTGATGATACTTGGGGCAGATTACAAAGAACTGGTGATTACGTTGGAATTCTTACCTTCTCTCCAAAGGCAGATGCAGATAAGTTAGCTGCGCGAGTAAGAAGTGTGCATGCAAAGTTATCTTTAGATGATCCACACCTACTGCTGTGGGTACATATGGCGATGGTTGATGCCTTCTTAGATGTGGCGGTTAGATCTGGCCTTAAATTAACAATTGCCGAACAGGATCAGTACTTTCTTGAAATGGTAAAGTTTGCTGAGTTAGTTGGCATTGCACCAGCTGATGTTCCTAACTCGCTATCTCAAAGTAAACAGTACTTTGCAGATATTCGGCCCGAGCTACGTGCTAGTGATGATGCAAAACGAGCCGCCCTTTTTATTACCGTTCCGCCACTGCCCAAGGTAATTAGATTTGCTACTCCATTTGCACCAACCTGGGCTGCAATCTCAACTCTGGCAGGTGCTGCACTTCCAAAATGGGCGAGAGATCTTTATGGTGCACCAACACTTCCAGGGCAGGAGCTCGCAACAGATATTGCATTAAAGGCGCTTCGATCATCACTCCAATTACTACCAGAGGCATTTAGGTCACCTCCGCAATTAAAAGAGGCGAAGAGCCGATGAAGCTTTTAGCAATTGCTAACTCAAGTGGCGGTACTGGAAAATCAACAACCTCTATGTGTATTGCTGTTGCTGCTGCTGAGTACGGACGTAATGTCCTATTAGTTGATCTAGATGAACGTGCCGGCCTGAGCTTTCAATTTATGATTGAGAATCCAAGATTTACCATGCTTGAGGTTGCACGAGATAACACCAGCTTAGATCTAGCAATTACTCGCACTTCAGAGCGGATTGATTTTCTACCATCTGCGCCAAGAGTTACCGCCTTAGATAATCTGCAGTTAGATTCCACTGCAATTAAGGAAAAATTTGCAAAGTATGATCTAGTTGTAGTTGATACATCATCAGCATTAAATCAACGCAGCAATCTAGTAGCAGAGATCAGTGATGCAGTTCTTTATCCAACAACCGATTCAATCTCATCGGTTAGAGGGGTTTTGCAGGCGAGTGATTTCTATCGAGATCTAATCCAAGTTGGAGTCTTACCAATCAAGAAAACTCTTACGCAAAATTCAACTATTCCAGCATTGAGCGCAGATTTTAAAGTTCTTGATCCAGCCATTCCAGAGAGTGAGAGCGTGCTTCTAGCGCAAATTGCTAATAAATCTGTAATGAGTTTTGCAAAGCTAAGTGATGTTGCAGATGCTTACCGGGATGTGACCTATTTTTTATTAGAGGAGTTACTCGGAGGCAAATCCAACACGTCGCTCTGAGGATTCTCCAACCTCAACATAATTAATTTTGTTGTATGGAACTAGAAGTTCGCGTCCTTTGGTATCACCGAGTGAGAGAACAGCATTTGCCTTAATCGCTGCGTTAACCGCTGCAATAACCTCGGCTTGGCTACTGCCACACTCGAAAGTCAATTCATGGGTGCTATCGGAGATGCCAATCTTTACCTCAGTACGAGCAGAACCTTTTTTACTTGTTGCCATGCTTAAACCCTATCTACTTCCTGGCTTACTCGCCAATTGAAATTACTGCGCAGATTTCGGGAAACCGGAAATTCCGCGCCAAATTAAGTTCATTACCAACTCAGTTGCACGCAGGCGATCAATTTTGCCATCACGATCTAACCAGTGACGAGCAATTGTTTGAACAGTTCCAATTAATCCAACCGCCAGTATCATTGACTCCTCTTTTGCTAACCCAGTATCAATTGAGATAACTGCACTAACAGCTGCAGCGCAATCGTAGGTCATTCGATTTAATCGTTCGCGAACCTGTGGCTCTAAACTCATATCGCTCTCAAATAGAAGTCGAAATGCTTCACCTTCAGAATCAATAAAGCCAAAGTACGCCTCAACAGTTGCCTTAACTCGATCAGCATTGCTGCGATGTTGTGCAATCGCTTTTTGAATTGCAAATACTAGTGAATCGATATGTAGATCAAGGACAGCTAAGTACAGCTCTAATTTAGATGGAAAGTGCTGATATAGAACTGGCTTACTTACCTTTGCTCGATCTGCGATCTCATCCATCGCCGCTGAGTGGTAACCCGCAGCAGTAAACACTTCTAATGCAGCGGCGAGTAATTGTGCTCGACGCTCATCACGAGGTAATCGATTGACCTTATCTTCACTCATCTACTCATCTTAATAGAGAGATTTATCCAACGGGAATTTGCCATCATCTCAGGTTATATTCAGCGCATGAACTCTGAAAAACGCCTCCTATTGGTGCATGCACATCCAGATGATGAGACGATAAATAATGGTGCAACGATGGCGAAGTATGCAGCTGAAGGTGTATCGGTAACTCTTGTGACATGTACAAGAGGCGAAGAGGGAGAGGTTTTAATTCCAGAGCTTGCCAATTTAGCAAGCAATCAGGATGACAAGTTAGGACATTATCGCGAAATTGAATTAAAAGATGCGATGACAGAGCTGGGGGTTACAGATTTTAGATTCTTAGGTGCACCAAATAAACAGTGGCGAGATAGTGGAATGATGGGCACTGAACAAAATAATGGCGCACAAGTATTTTGGCAGGCAGATTTAGATGATGCTGCAAATGAGTTAGTAAAGATTATTTTAGAGATTAAGCCTCAAGTGATGATTACTTATGATGATTTTGGTGGCTATGGACATCCCGATCATATAAAGGCACATCAGGTTGCAATGCGTGCTGCTGAGCTGGCAAAAGCTGGTGGCTGGGAGATCTCAAAGATTTATTGGAACACAATGCCAAGATCGGTAATTCAAAGTGGGATAGATAAAATGAAGGAGGTTGGCTCAGATTTCTTTGGTGCAGAAAGTGCTGATGATCTACCTTTTGCTAAAGCGGATGAGTTTGTCACCTCACTTGTAAGCGCACCAGATTTTGTTGATCAGAAGATGAGTGCGATGAAGGCACATGCCACCCAGATCTCTGTTGATGGTCCATTTTTTGCGCTATCAAATAATTTAGGTCTTTCAGTTTGGGCTGATGAGTATTACACCCTGGTTAAAGGTGAGATTGCTGCGCCATTTGATTCTCAGGGCCGCGAGCTAGATTTATTTGCTGGAGTGAACTCATGAGGTACTTAAACTCAATACTCTTTGGTGCATTCTTAGGTTTTACCGCCACACTTTTGCATAATGCATGGCAACCAGCGGGTTTAATTGCATCTTTATTAGTGACATATTTAGGAATTAAACTACTTGGAATTAAGTACTACTACAAAAGATTTAAATTACTTTGTGCCATTTCATGGCTGGCAGTTGTTTTGCGTGGCTCAACTATTGGCCTAGGAGATGAGCTCTTGATTTATGGAAATACTTATGGAAATCTATTTTTACCTTTGGGATTTCTTACGATTATTTTGGCGGTTTTACTTCCTAGAGCGCCCAAATCCAGCTTTGCCCGTCGGGATTATCTCTAACCTCAATTCCATGGGCTTTTAATGCCTCTCGCAATCGATCACTCTCGGCAAAGTTTCCACTGGCTCTAGCAGCTGCTCGTTCTGCCAATAATCCTGCTTGTTCTCCACTTAACTCTGCAACCGCTTTTGGTGCCCGATTTACATCTAAACCAAATAATCGATCCGCTTCGATAAAGATCTTGTACTTACTGCCATCTGAAAGATCACTTGAGCGCTCTACCTCTCGCAATTTAAGTAATGCTCTTGGTGTATCCAAATCCAAAGCAAAATCTGCAACTATTTGATCAAGATAAGTTTTTACAATCTCTGGAGTTGAATCTGTAGCAGCACTCCACTGCGCCATCTTGTTTCGCCAGCGCTCTAACAATGCATTAGCTGTAATAATTGATTGCCAGGTCAGATCCATTTGGCTGCGGTATCTATTCTCTAAGAAACATAGACGTAGTGATAGCGGATCTAGATTTTTCTCAATTAAATCCTTAACTAGAACTACATTCTCTGCACTCTTTGACATCTTGCGTCCTTCAAATAAGAGGTGCTCACCATGAAGCCAAAGCGCTACCGCCTCATCGTTAATTGCCGCATTTGATTGCGCTCGTTCATTTTCATGGTGCGGAAAACGCAGATCAATTCCACCTAGGTGCAGATCAACAAAGTTATCTAAATACTTTAGCGACATCGCAGAACACTCAATATGCCAGCCAGGAAAACCTGGACCCCATGGTGATGGCCAAATCATCTCAGTTCTTCCTGCAGCCGCCTTCCATAACGCCCAATCGGCATGAAATCTCTTTGCCCCATCTTCAGTGTGATCATGTTTATGGCCTGGCTTTAGCGAGGCCAATTTGTTTCCACTTATTGCACCGTAAGAGGAGAAGGATTGGGCGGAGAAGTACACGCAATTATCTTCAGCTAAGTATGCGTGCCCTTGATTAATTAATAAGGTAATCAAATCAATCATTAAATCAATTGACTCACTTGCTTTTGGATAGAGATCTGCGGGTAAAATATTTAGGTTTTTCAAATCTTGATGAAATCTACCTTCATATATCTTTGCTACCTCAAAGGGATCCTTTGCCTCTAACTTCGCCTGTGCCAACATTTTGTCCTCAGAAAAATCCTCAGACATATGTCCTACATCTGTAATATTTTGGATGAACTTAACTTTATAACCTAGAAAATTACTCAATCTAATGATGTTGTCAGCTAGCAAGAAGGTGCGCATATTGCCGACATGCGCATCTCGATAAACGGTAGGTCCACAACCGTAGATTCTGATGAATTTCTCATTGCTAATCTTTAAGCTTTGATTCATTCGCGATTTAGTATCAAATACTTGAATTCCGGTCTCAATCATTTAGGTGGAACAACCTTCCACAGCGCGATCCTTGCTGGGTCAAATGTGACCAAAGAGCCATCTCGCTTCCTTACCTGTGTGACACTTTCTAAGGTGCCCAATAAATCACGGTAACCACCCTCGGGATCATGCAAGCGGATACTTACTCGCTGGCCGATTTGGGCCGCTGATGGCTGCATCCTGCTCCTTCAACTAATCTAAGTGGCTAATCTAAGTGGCTAATCTATGTGGCTAATCTATGAGGGTAACTGACGGTATTGTGTATCTTACTGGTACTAAAAACTGGCTATATGAGTGAAAGGCGCACATGACTTACATAATCGCTCAACCATGTGTTGATGTGAAGGATAAATCCTGCATCGAAGAGTGTCCCGTTGATTGTATTTATGAGGGCGATCGAATGCTTTATATCCAACCCGATGAGTGCGTAGATTGCGGCGCTTGCGAACCAGTATGTCCAGTTGAAGCAATTTATTATGAGGATGATGTGCCATCCCAATGGAAAGATTTCAGCGAAGTAAATAGTAAATTTTTTGTTGAGATCGGCTCACCTGGTGGGGCTGCAAAGATGGGCGCAGTTGGAAAAGACCACCCAACAGTTGCTGCATTACCTGCTCAAGAAAAGTAGTACTCCCTGAATCTTCCAGATTTTCCCTGGGATCTACTTGCACCCTACGGTGAAAAAGCTAAAAAGTTTCCAGCTGGATTTATAGATTTATCCCAAGGAACTCCAGTTGATGACACACCAAAATTTATTCAAGATGAGTTTATAAAATCAGCAAACTCGCCAAGTTATCCATTGACCGCCGGAACTGCGCAACTGCGTGAGGCGATCTCAAAATGGGCAAGGATTAAGTTGGGAGTAAGTGGTGAGTTTGATGTTCTACCAATCATTGGATCAAAGGAGTTAGTTGCCTGGTTGCCAATCTTTTTGCAGAGTAAAATGGTTTTGTATCCAGCAGTTGCCTATCCAACATACCTAGTCGGAAGCAAAATTTCCCAAAGTAATTCACAAGCGGTAGAAATAGATGCGGCCACTTGGCCAGCAGCAGATTTAGCTTGGATCAACTCACCATCTAATCCAACTGGACAGGTACAAAACGAGGCGCAACTTCGAGCGGTAATTGCGTGGGCTCGGCGCAACAATGCGGTAGTTGCCAGCGATGAGTGTTACTTAAGTTTTAGCGATGAAGCTAAATCAATTTTGGCGGTAGCCGATGGGGATAATAAAAATTTAATTGCGGTTCACTCACTCTCTAAGCGCTCAAACCTAGCGGGGTATCGAGCCGCCTTTATTGTTGGCGATCCATTATTGATTGCCGAAATTCGCCAGATCAGAAAGCACGCGGGCATGATGGTTCCGTTACCTGTTCAAAATGCGATGGTAGCTGCCTTATCTGATGAGAGCCATGTCCAACAGCAATCAGCTCGATACCAAAACCGTCGAAGCATCTTGATACCGGCATTAACGAAGAGTGGTTTCACCATTAAGCACAGTGAGGCTGGCTTATATATCTGGTGCACTCGTAATGAGGATTGCTGGCAGAGTGTTGATTGGTTTGCCGCACTTGGTGTTCTAGTTACACCAGGAAGTTTTTACGGAGATCAGAGCTTTATTCGAATTGCTTTGACGGCAAGGGATGAGCAGATTAAATCAGTTGCAGAGCGGATCAGCGCATGACAACTGCTGCAATTTTACTAGTCGGGGGAATGGGAACTCGACTACAACCAATCACCAATAAATCACCAAAACCAATGTTGCCAGTTGGTGGTGTTCCATTTACAGAGCATCAAATCGTAAAGGCCAAAGCGGCGGGAATTTCAGAGATTGTCTTAGCTACCTCATATCTAGCTGAAGTTTTCAAACCCTACTTTGGTGATGGATCTGCATTTGGTATCAAAATTAAGTATGCAGTTGAAGAGGTTGCGCTCGGTACTGGTGGTGCGATTCAAAATGCAGCTAGCCTGCTATCACCAGCCGATCAGGTAGTTATCTTTAATGGTGATGTTCTTAGTGCTCATGATCTAGCCGCTCAAATTAAATTTCACAAAGAGATGAAGGCGGATGTAACTCTTTACTTAACTCAGGTTGCAGATGCCCGGGCTTATGGTTGTGTTGAATTACTGCCAGGTGACCGGGTTAAATCCTTCCTCGAAAAATCAGATACCCCACCAAGTAATTTAATTAATGCCGGCTGCTATGTATTTAACCGATCGATTATTGATGAGATCCCAGCAGGTCGAGTGGTCTCGATTGAGCGCGAGAGCTTTCCACAATTATTAACTGCTCATAAAAAAGTATTTGGTTTTGTTGACTCCTCATACTGGCTAGATATTGGTACTCCCGCCGCTTTGATTAAGGCCTCAAAGGATTTAATTACCGGAAAAGTTTTTTCACCAGCTACTCCATCTCATGATGGTGACTTAATAATTAGTAAAGATGCAAAGGTGGCAGATCGCTGCACAATCTCTGATGGTTCATTTATTCACCCTAAAGTAGTAGTTGAGAGTGAATGCGAGATCTCTGGTTCAATAATTGGTGAGGGCGCAGTAATTGGCGCAGGATGCAAAGTAATTGATTCATTTATTGCACCAAATTGTAAAATTCCAGCCGGAACAGTTGTAATTAATAATTATTTGGGCTTTTAACTCTTAAATTAGGCTCAAAATTCACCCCCTCCCAACTTGACTTAAAGTACTTACATGCGTGTAATTCTCCTATAGCGGTTACCCATTAATGGATGCCACAGAGATTAGAAGGAGCCTTATGTCTGAAGCACGCGCAGAGTCACCAGCATTAGTAATCTCATCGGAAGGCCTTTCATGGCAGGAGCGCGCCCTATGTGCGCAGACCGATCCAGAGGCATTTTTCCCAGAAAAGGGTGGCTCAACACGTGAGGCTAAGCGAGTCTGCCTCTCTTGCGAGGTAAGGGCTGAGTGTCTTGAGTACGCACTAGCGCATGATGAGAGATTTGGTATTTGGGGCGGCTTATCTGAGCGTGAGCGTCGCAGATTAAAGCGTCGTCCAGCGTAAAGCTGCGTAACAGTTTTTTTCTATACATCTAACTTCTCCCGTTATGTGTAGATGCAATACGGTGTTTCAGTGAGCGCCGCGTTATCTGAGCAAAATGTCACCGCCATCATTGTTTCTCATGATGGGGTTACTTGGCTGAGCGAGGTTGTTGCTTCACTCTCCTCTCAAAAGTTAAAGATCGATCAGATAATTGCAGTTGATAATGGCTCAATTGATGGCTCACCAAAGTTATTGCGAAATGCGGGCATCAAGGTAATTGAACAAGATCGCGAGGCTGGCTTTGGATCAGCGATTGCAGCGGCGGTAGCAACCCTTCCGAAATTAGAAATTAGTGCAAATGGCGAGAGTAATGAGTGGCTATGGATTTTGCATGATGATTGCGCACCTGATCGCCAAGCTTTAAAACAATTGTTAACTGCAGCTCTAGAGCGACCACAAGTTGGAATTGCCGGTCCCAAAATTTTAGGTTGGTATGACCGTAAACATATTTTAGAAACCGGCATAAGTATTACGGAAAATGGCTCAAGGTGGACAGGTTTAGAAGAGCGCGAGCATGATCAAGGTCAACATGATGAAATCAAAATGGTGTTGGCTGTAAGTACCGCTGGTATGTTAATTAAGCGCTCGCTATATGAGGAGCTTGGTGGCTTTGATCCCAGCCTTGAATTATTTAGGGATGATGTGGATTTAGGTTGGCGGGCTCATATCGCTGGCTACTCTGTAATTTGTGTCGGAGAGGCGATCCTCTATCACGCAGAGGCGGCCGCAACTGAGCGCAGAAGTGTTGATGTAAGAGATGCACTACTTCATCGGCCACTGCTATTGGATCGACGAAATGCCGCCTTTGTTTTATTAGCTAATTCAAGCCGGTGGATTTTGCCGTGGGTGGCGGTTCAATTGCTCTTTACGGCAATTGGCCGTTCCATTATTTACTTGCTAGCAAAATTGCCGGGATATGCCGCAGATGAAATTGCTGCGATCGCATTATTAATTTTTAAACCAGCGGATTTAATAAAATCTAGAAGGTATCGCAAAGAGGGAAAGTATTTAAGTGCTCGGGTAATTAAACCTTTTATTCCTGCAAGAAGTGTTAGATATAGATTGACCCTCGAGCGAATCTCCGCCTCAATCTTCAATGCATTTAAATTTGGAAAAAATCAAGATCAAGCAATTGTTTCAAAGAGCTACTCAGATATTGGCTTGATTGATGAGAGCTTTGATGAGCTGCAATTTGAGCCAACTAAAAGCTTTGCGAAGTTAAGATCATTAGCAAAGCAACCTATGCTCTTTGGCATTTTAATAACACTTACTATCTCAATTTTTTACGCAAGAAATAGATTTGGGTCTCTGGCTGGCGGTGCCTTACCAGTTGCACCAGATTCAGCGATGGAGTTAATCAAGCGTTATGTAGATTCATGGCATTTAGTAGGGCTGGGAAGTTCAGCTGCGGTACCCACCTGGCTGCCATTAGTTGCGATCTCCTCAATTGTTACCCTAGGAAATCCGCAAACATTTTTATCCTTAATCTTCTTCCTAGCACCCACCTTATGCTTCATAATCTTTTATCGAGTTTCTATCAACTTTAAATTACAACGGTACTCAGCATTTACCGCCGCTCTTCTTTACGCATTCTCACCTGTGGTTTTAACCTCGATTAACCAAGGCAGGATTGGCACATTAGCGATCGCGCTGATTCTGCCAATTCTCTTCAACCTATTTACTAAAAACTCATCACTAACAGAGTTATCACTTCGTAGGTTAGCTAGCATCTCATTGGTAGCTGGAATCGCTGTCGCCTTCTCGCCAATATTTGCAATTGGCTGGCTTATCTTTAATTTGTACCTGCTATTGAAGTTTTACTATTCAGATTCGCTAAATTGGAAGAGCACAAATGGATCGGAGATCATAAAAAATTTAAGTAACCCAAAGATTAAAAAGCAGCTAGTTTTACTCATTGCACCAATTGCTATGAATATTCCCTGGGCCTTCTCCTTTATATTTCACCCAATTCGAGGCTTAGTTGAACCTGGTTTATCGCTGGCTAGCTCTGGCTTCTTTTCAATTTTAAGCTTTAATCCAGGAGGAGTTTCATCTCCGGTGTGGTACCTAATCTCACCATTTGCCTTATTTCTTTTGATCTCACTGATAACGCCAAACCATCGAGATCTTGGATTACTTGGCATCATTACAATTTTCTTCGCCGCCACTTTATCTACTTACTACATTGAAGGAAATGGCAGTGCTGCTCAGCGAATTTGGACCAGTCCGTTAATAATCTTTGCCCAATTATTATCATTGCTCGCAGCATTTTCCTTATTTGAAAGGTTGCTACCAATATTACGCAGCAAGAATATTGGCTACCAACATTTTTTAAGCTCAGTAACAGCGGTAATAACTGCTCTTGGATTATTTGTATTTCCGATCTGGGCTGCAACTATTGGTGCTAACTCCTTAGTCAGAGCAGATCAAGAGCTGGTTATTCCAGCTTTCATTACAGATTTAGCAGGAACCGGTGACAAACCTAAAACTTTGGTAATGCGAAAAGATGTAGAACAGCTGCAGTACTTCATCACTCGAGGCGGGGATCTTCAACTTGGCGACCCAGATATGTCCTCCAGTACACCTGCACCAGTTAAGCAAGCGATCTCAGATCTAGTTGGCGGTACTGGAACAAGTAGCAGTGCAATCCTTGGCCAATATGGAGTGCAGTATATTTTTATTAAGAATCCAGCTGATGTCGCATTAATCAGAACCATAGATGGCATTGGCGGTTTTACTCGATCTTCTGAAACTAAGGATGGCGTAGTTTGGAAGGTGAATAATGCAAATGCCAGAGTCACATTAGTAGATGACAAAGGACAGAGATTTTCACTGGCAATTGATGAAAACTCTTCGACTGCATATGTTGCTAAACCAGGCACTATTTTGTTAGCTGAAAAGTATGACCAAGCTTGGAAATTACTGCTAGATGGTAGAAGCATTACCTTAGGTAAATCAGAGTTTGGTGTACCAGCATTTGTAATTGATATGCCAGGGGAGATCTCTTTAACTCATGATGGAACGGCAAGACGTGGCTGGGTCTCACTGCAGTTGATCTCACTTCTAACTTTGATCGTTCTAGCGCTGCCAGCAGGAAGAAAGCGTAAAGAAGTTCCACTTGAGGAGCTGGTCTGATGAGAAAGTTACAAATCAATAAAAAGTATTTAGCGATAACAGGTGTGCTAATTACACTCTCATTAATCGCTTATGCGGCACCTAGTCGCAATGAACAAGTAAAGATCACATACTCCTATCCAGCAACTGTTTGCCCAGCTAGTTACAACAAGGCGCCAGCTATTGCGGCACTACCAAATTCAAAGATTGGTAGAAGAGTAATTGAAGGAAAGATTCAGAAGTTTTCAACAAAGAGTGCAAGTGCTATCACCCTTGGCGGCGCGGCACTTCTAGTAGATGGCAATCCTGGTACCTCGCTGACCTTTTCAAATAATGGCTGGAAGGCGGTTGTGCCTTGTTCCGTAAGTAATGGCGAGCAATGGTTTGTTGGTGGATCTGGCGCGCTAACCAGTAAATCAATTCTCTCTATTGTAAATAGTGGTTTCAGTGAATCATCAGTTGAAGTTGAGATCTTTACACCAACTGGTCCAGTTGAAGTAAAGCCGGTCACGATCTCATCAAACTCAACAAAAAATATCTCAGTTGATTCTTTAGCGCCAGGTGAGGACTCACTAGTTATTGCGGTTAAAACCAAATCTGGTCGAGTTAGCTCATTTCTGTTTGATGATCGCAAGCGAGGATTACGATCATTAGGAGCGGATTTTGTGGCACCAGTAGGCGCACCAACAAAACTTCTAACTATTCCAGCAATCTCTGGATTGCGCGGCAAATTGGCGACCGCTTCTAACTCATCGACGCACTCGCTGCGACTAATGGTGCCCGGCACCATTGATGCAAATGTCGAGGTTTCAATAAACTCAAATGATGGAAACTTTGTGCCAGTTGGATTGGCAGAGCTAGAGGTTAAGAGCCAGCGGGTGTTAAACATTCCACTTACATTTGCGCCGGCGAAAGAGGCCTTTTCCATTATTGTTAAATCAGATCAGCCAATCCTTGGATCTGTATTAAGTACATACACAATTGGCATAAGTGGTGAAATTGCTTGGGCTACCGGAGTTGATGAGCTATCCCGTTTAACTATGAATTTAACTGGATCAAAACCTTTAGTAGCTTTTTCTGGCGCAAATATTAATGTCACTATTGATGCCGTTGGCACTAATGGCAAGAAGTACAAAGTAGATGTTAAGGGCAGTAACTTTGCGATTTGGCAGGCGCCGATTGGATTAAATCGAATTCAATTTGTATCCCGAAGCAAGGGAACAACTGGTGGAATTATTTTGCAGCCAGAGGGTGTGGGCATAGGTAGTAGTTATATCCCCCTGAATACCGGGGCCAACCTGGAAAGCGCTTCTGAACCAATTTCTGATGCGGATGTAATTTCTCGGGGCTAAATCCCAACTTTTCTATCATTAAGCCATTAACCTGTTGATATGAAAAGGTTAACTGGTAGAAGTTGCTCTCGGGCTAGCTGCACCAATTCAGCAATTAAAACCTTAACCTACGTTTACTCAGATTCGACAGCTGTACTTGGTCCACTGGCTACTTATGCCGAACCACATAATTATGATTTGTGTTTAGCTCATAGCGAGCGATTAACTGTTCCAGTTGGCTGGAATGTAATTAAGCAAGAGGCAGCGATACAGCAACAAGGACCATCAGATGATGATCTAATGGCGATTGCAAATGCGGTTCGAGAGGTAGCCAACCTAGATTTGAATAAAGGCACCATGCAGCCAGAGCTAGGAAGACGTGGTCATCTGCGAGCATTACCCTCAAATTAATAATTTAACAATTTACATTTAAGATACTTACATGCTCGGAAAAATCATCAAGGCTTATGACATCCGTGGTTTGGTTGATAAAGAGGTAACCCCAGATTTCTCCTTCGCCCTTGGTGTTGCATTCGCCCGCTTTCTAGAGATTGAACGAGAGCCAGCCACCATTGTGGTTGGTGAAGATATGCGCCTATCCTCGCCATTACTTGCAGATGCGTTTTCAGATGGTGCAAATAGTCAAGGGATGGATGTAATCAGAATTGGATTGGCATCTACCGACATGTTGTACTTTGCATCGGGCAAATTAAATTTACCAGGCATCATGTTCACTGCAAGTCATAATCCCGCTCAATACAATGGCATGAAATTGTGTAAATCTGGCGCAGTCCCTATTGGTCAGGAATCTGGCTTATTACAAATTAGAAAATTTATTGAAGATGGCGCACCAATGATTAATCGACCAGTTGGAATGAGCCGCCAGCAAGATTTATTGAGTGAGTATGTGGATTACCTGCTTGGATCTTTTCCAGATGGTACTTTCCAAAAACGAAAATTAAAGGTTGTGATTGATGCCGGAAATGGAATGGCTGGATTTACCGCACCTGCAGTGATGGCAAAGCTAAAGGTGGATCTAACACCAATGTACTTCGAGCTAGATGGCACATTTCCAAATCACGAAGCAAACCCAATCGAACCTGCGAACTTAATTGCTTTACAAAAACGGGTAAAGAAAGAGGGCGCAGATATTGGATTGGCCTTTGATGGCGATGCAGATAGATGTTTCTTAATTGATGAGAAGGGTGCGTTAGTAAATCCATCAGCTCTAACATCTTTAATTGCGGTCCGTGAATTAAAGGCAAAGGCTGGATCAACCATTATTTATAATTTGATCTCATCTAAAGCAGTCCCTGAGGTAATCGCAGAAAATGGTGGGATGGCGCTGCGCAGTCGAGTTGGACACTCATACATTAAAAAATTAATGGCAGAGTCTGGTGCAATATTTGGTGGAGAACACAGTGGTCACTTCTACTTTGCAAACTTCTGGCGAGCCGACTCTGGCATGCTAGCTGCGCTCTATGCCCTAGCTGAATTAATGGCAAGCAAGAAGCCGCTCTCTGAATTACTTGCTCCATACAATCGCTACTTTGCCAGTGGTGAGATAAATAGTGAGGTTAAAGATTTACCAGCTGCGATTGCAAGAGTGCGTACTGCTTATCAAGATCAAACTGAGATTGATGAGTTAGATGGCCTGACCTTTACCGCCGATACCTGGTGGTTTAATCTGCGAGCATCAAATACCGAGCCATTACTTCGATTAAATGTTGAGGCCAATACGCAAGCGCAGATGAAGAAGATTCGCGATGCGGTACTTGCAGTTATAAAAACTCGATAACCCCGCCCATTCAGGGTATCTTTGCCCTCTGGTTACCTACATAGTGAGCCCACTAGCCTCGGTAATAATTAAGAAAACAGACATAAGCAAATAACTTAATTAGGAGCGAAAATGAGCACCACTACTGCAATAAATAATGATGTAGCAAATCTTTCCCTAGCTGCAGAAGGTAAGAAGAGAATTGAATGGGCTGGCCGAAATATGCCAGTGTTAAATCAAATTAAAGAGCGGTTTGCCAAAGAGCGACCATTTGCCGGAATTCGTATTGCAGCTTGTATGCATGTTACAACTGAGACTGCAAACTTAATGTTGGCATTAAAGGCAGGCGGTGCTGAATTAGCATTATGCGCATCCAATCCACTTTCAACACAGGATGACACTGCAGCAGCTCTTGTTAAAGAGTTCGGAATCTCTGTCTACGCCCGTAACGCAGTTGATCGCGATGGGTATTACAAACATTTAAATGCGGCACTAGATATCAAACCACAATTTGTATTTGATGATGGTTGTGACTTGGTAAATGTTTTGCACACAACTCGTACTGAGTTATTAGATGGTGTCATCGCTGGCTGTGAAGAGACAACTACTGGTGTTATTCGCCTAAGCCAAATGGCTAAGGATGGTGCACTTAAATTCCCAATGATCGCAGTTAATGACACCGACACTAAACACATGTTTGATAACCGTTACGGAACTGGTCAATCTACATTTGATGCAATTTTCCGTGCTACAAATACTTTAGTAGCGGGCAAGATTGTTGTAGTTGCCGGATTTGGTTACTGCGGTAAGGGTGTTGCCGAGCGGGCAAAAGGTCTAGGTGCTGAAGTTATTGTTACTGAGATTGATCCAACAAAAGCTTTAGATGCGATGATGCAAGGATTCCGAGTAATGCCAATGACAAAGGCGGCCGCAATTGGCGATATCTTCATTACAGTCACTGGTAACCGTGATGTACTGCGTGATGAGCACTTCAAACAAATGAAGGATGGCGCAATTTTGGCTAACTCAGGACACTTTGATATCGAGATTGATGTTGCCTGGTTAGAGAAAAATGCAAAGAACAAAAATGCAAAGATGCGCTTTCAAACAGATGAGTATGAGATGAAAGATGGCCGCCGTATTCTGTTAATCGCAGAAGGTCGCCTAGCAAATCTAGGAGCTGCTGAAGGCCACCCAGCATCGGTAATGGATATGTCATTCTCTGACCAAGCATTAACCGCTGAGTGGTTATTAAAAGTTGGTAAATCATTAGCTGCTGGCCTACACAATGTGCCAACAGAGATTGATAAAAATGTTGCAACCCTAAAGCTAGCTAGCATGGGCGCAGAGCTTGATCAATTAACACCAGCACAGGAGCTTTACCTAAACTCTTGGGAACACGGTTCATAAATGCCATTAGTCATGGTCGTTGATGACGACCAAGACTTAGCTGAAATGCTCAGCATCGTTTTGAACGGTGCTGGCATGGAGGTGGATTTAGTTGCACGTGGTGATGAAGTAATTGAGGTTTTTACGGCGAATCCGCCAGATTTAGTTTTACTAGATGTAATGCTTCCCGGTTTAGATGGAATTGAAGTTTGTAAATTAATTCGTGAAATATCGATGGTGCCAATTGTGATGTTGACGGCAAAGGGTGACACTCACGATGTGGTGTTAGGGCTAGAAGCTGGCGCTGATGATTACATGGTCAAGCCATATAAAAATCAGGAGTTAATTGCAAGAATAAAAACTAGATTGCGCAGAACATCAAAGGTGGGCACATTAAAAATCGGTGACATAGTTATTGATCAAATGGAGCACACAATCTCTCGGAATGATAAGCAGATTCCATTAACCAGACTTGAGTTTGATCTTTTAGTAGCACTTGCAAAGGAGCCCGGCCGAGTATTTACTCGAGAGGCCTTACTTAGTGAGGTTTGGGGCTACCAGCATGCAGCTGATACGAGATTAGTAAATGTTCATGTCCAACGATTGCGCAGCAAGATTGAGGCTGATGCAGAGAATCCAGAGTTGGTACAAACAGTTCGTGGCGTTGGTTATAAAGCAGGACCGGTCAGGAGTTAGGTTTAACCATGTTATTGGCAAAGCCAAAGATTAAACAATCACTTGGCCTTCGAGTTCTAGTTATAAATATTTCCTTTGCCTTATTAGCGGTAACAATTATCGGAGTCAGTGTCTACTCTCGTGTATCTACAACTGTAATTAATGAAAAAATAGCGATTTCCAAGATCGAAACTCGAAGCGCCTTATCCCTTACGCAAGGACATTTCAATATCTCTCGCTTTCAAGATGATACAGAGGTACGCAGAGTTGTAACTGATTTTATTACCTCAGTTCGTGAAGATGGATTGCTATCTGGTCGCGAAACTGTAATTCTCAGAATTCCAAACACCAGCAACAGCAAAGATATTTATAAAACTATTCCCACAGTATTAACTGAAGATTCAATCCCGGCAGATTTTCGTAAGCAGGTAGTTGAAAGTGATGAAGTTCTTAATATGCGATTAGATATTGAGTACACCAACGGAGTTGTAAGCCCAGGATTTATCATTGGTGGAAAGTTACAAATTCCACGAGCTGGGGTTTATGAAATTTACTTCTTCTTTAATTTAAATGCGCAGTATCAAACCATTAATTCAATCGCCTGGACCTTATTTTTCTTTGGCTTCCTGCTGGTGCTTTTGATTGGCTTGATCACTAAATTCCTGATTAGGCAAGTTGTTTCACCAATCACTCAAGCCGCACAGGTTGCCGAGAAATTTACGGAAGGTGATTTAACCAGTCGCATGCAGGTAAGTGGTGAGGATGAGCTCGCCTCATTAGGTAGATCATTTAATGAGATGGCGCTCTCAATCGAACAACAGATTTATCGCTTACAGAATTTGTCTCAGTTACAGCAACGTTTCGTATCTGATGTTTCACATGAGCTTAGAACCCCGTTGACCACCATGAGAATGGCAGCGGAGATCATCCATGATCAACGATCCACCTTTGATCCAGTTATCGCACGAAGTGCAGAGCTGTTGATTAATCAAATTGATCGCTTCGAGCTACTGCTCTCAGACTTACTTGAGGTAAGTAGATTTGATGCCAATGAGGTCTTACTAGATTTTGTTAACTTTGATTTAACTGAAGTTGTCCGAAAAACTGTTGATTATCTGCACCCAAGCAAGATTGATCAATTTGAAATATCAATCCCCGAACAACCTGTAAGAGTTGATGGGGACCCGCGCAGAATTGAGCGAATCATAAGAAATTTGATTTCAAATGCAATTGATCATGGCGAGGGTAAGCCTGTTCAAATCGAGGTGGCAGAAAGTGAAAATGAGGTCGCTGTCTCGGTACGTGATTTTGGAATGGGCTTTAATGAAAGTGATGCCAAGAAGTTATTTGATCGATTTTGGCGTGCTGATCCATCTCGAGCCCGCACAAGTGGCGGCACCGGCCTTGGCTTATCAATTGCATTAGAGGATGCAAAGTTGCATCAAGGTGAGCTACTGGCTTGGGGCAAACCAAATTTAGGGGCGCACTTCGTATTAACTCTGCCAAAGCGTCGCGGTGATTTAATTCAAACTCATCCAATTTATATTATCCCCAACGACATAAAGGTTTAAATCTTTTATTTGCTATAAAGAGTGAGTGCTTTCAACACTCAAATCACTATCGCAGTTGATCTATCCACCCTTTTGCCTGCTCTGCAAAAAACCAAATGAAGCTCTCTGCCTAAGCTGTTCATTGCAATGGCAGCAACCGGTAAAGCAACGGGTAATCGAGGGTATGCCGCTTTACTTCTCAAATTATTATGAAGAGAAGGGTGCTCGATTAATACTAGCGGCAAAGGAGAGTGGCAATCAGGCTGCCAGGAATCTACTAGCGCTATCAATTTACAAGGGGTTGCAGCAATCAATTATTGATTTAAAAATTAAAGATGAGATTGATTTAATTGGTATTCCATCACGAGCCTCAGTAAATCGAGTTCGTGGAAGAGCTCATATCGATGATTTAATTAATTCGATTATTGAGATTCATCATAGTAAGCGATCTGGGCCGCAGCCAGAAGTAAAGTTAAAGCAGCTCAACATTTTGCAGATAGTTAAAAAAATTAAGGATCAAAGTGGCCTAAATAAAGTTAGTCGAAGTACCAATATGTCCGGTGCCTATCTGGCAATTCACCCAGAATTAAGCAGTAAAAATCTGATAATTGTTGATGATTTAACAACCACCGGCGCTTCAATCCGAGCGGCAATCTCCGCCCTATCCATCGTGAATCTGAGGCCAGTAGCGGTTATCACCGCATGTGCAGTTACCGCTCATCTCTAATAAGATGGGCTCAGGTCGGCATAGCTTGGGCCGCAAATGAGAGTAGAAGAGGATAAACCTTGATTTTATTAGACAAGATCTTGCGCGCTGGCGAAGGTCGTGCGGTAAAAGATTTAGCGAAGATCGCAACCAAGGTAAATCAATTTGAAGCCAAAATCTCATCGCTTTCCGATGAACAGTTACGCGGGCAAACTGATTTATTAAAGGCGAGATTTGCAGATGGTGAATCATTAGATGATTTACTTCCGGAGGCATTTGCCACAGTTCGAGAGGCTGCCAAACGAACCCTTGGGCAGCGACATTACGATGTTCAGTTAATGGGTGGCGCAGCATTACACCGCGGAAATATTGCAGAAATGCGAACCGGTGAAGGTAAGACTTTGGTCTCAACCTTGCCCGCTTATTTAAATGCCTTAACTGGTAAAGGTGTTCATATCGTTACAGTTAATGATTATCTAGCTGAACGTGATAGTGAATGGATGGGCCGAGTACATCGCTTCCTTGGTTTAAAGGTGGGCGTAATTTTGGCCAGCATGACGCCAGCACAGCGTCGAGTCGCATATGAATGCGATATCACCTACGGTACAAATAATGAGTTTGGCTTTGATTATCTGCGCGACAATATGGCTTGGTCACTTCAAGATTGTGTGCAGCGCGAGCACAACTTTGCCATCGTTGATGAGGTTGACTCGATTCTGATTGATGAGGCTCGTACTCCGCTGATCATTAGTGGTCCAGCTGATAAAGCCACAAAGTGGTACCTCGAATTCTCCAACATAGTTAATAAGTTAAGCAGAGATACCCACTACGAGGTTGATGAAAAGAAACGTACCGTCGGAATTTTAGAAGAGGGCGTGACTCGAGTTGAAGAGTTTTTAGGAATTGAAAACCTTTACGAATCAGTAAATACGCCAATGATTGGCTATCTGAACAATGCGATCCGTGCCAAAGAGTTGTTTAAGCGGGATAAGGATTATGTAGTAATGGGCGGTGAGTTGTTAATTGTCGATGAGCACACCGGACGCATGTTATCTGGACGCCGATATAGCGAAGGTTTGCATCAAGCGCTAGAGGCGAAAGAGCGAATTGAAATTAAGGATGAGAACCAGACTCTGGCGACCATTACCCTACAAAATTACTTCCGGTTGTATGAAAAATTAGGTGGCATGACTGGTACTGCCATGACTGAGGCCTCTGAGTTCATGCAGATTTACAAATTAGGTGTAATTCCAATTCCAACCAATAAGGATATGCAGCGCATAGACCAACCTGATTTAATCTACAAATCTGAAAAAGGAAAGTTTGTCGCAGTTGCCCAAGATATTCTTGAGCGTCATCGAAAAGGCCAACCAGTTTTAGTTGGAACAGTAAGTGTTGAAAAATCTGAAGAGTTATCTGCGGTATTAAAGCGCAATGGTGTTCCGCACGAGGTATTAAACGCAAAACAACATGAACGTGAAGCTGCAATTATTGCCCGAGCAGGTGTAGTTGGTGCAGTTACGGTTGCAACAAATATGGCTGGACGTGGAACTGACATTATGCTTGGTGGAAATCCAGAGTTCATGGCAGATTTTGAGTTACAACAAAGAGGATTAAATCCAGCACAAACTCCAGAGGAGTATGAAGCTGCTTGGCCAGCTGAGATTGCTAAACAAAAATCTGCAGTCGCTAAAGAGCATGAAGCAGTAGTTTCCCTCGGTGGTTTATATGTATTAGGTACTGAACGTCATGAGTCACGCCGAATAGATAATCAGTTGCGTGGCCGATCTGGCCGACAAGGCGATCCTGGTGAATCTCGTTTTTATCTCTCGCTACAAGATGAGTTAATGCGTCGATTTAACTCTGGTTTAGTAGAGCGATTCCTATCTGCTGCTGGTATGCCAGAGGATTCACCGCTAGAGTCAAAGATTGTTTCAAATGCAATTAAATCAGCTCAGACCCAGGTTGAGTCACTTAACTTTGAGATGCGTAAAAATGTTTTGAAGTATGACGATGTAATGAATAAGCAACGTGAGGTTATTTATACCGAGCGTCGTGAGGTTCTAGAAGGTGCAGATATCAAAGAGTTAGTTCAATCATTTTTAGCTGAAACCATTGAGGCGTATATAACTTCAGCAACTGCAACAGGCTTTGCCGAGGATTGGGATCTAGAAACTTTATGGGTAGCACTGAAGGGCTTGTACCCAATCTCATTTACCATCGACGAGTTAGCCAGCGAGGTTGGCGGCGTTAATGGCATGGATGAGGATTTCCTATTAACAAGAGTATTAGCAGATGCTAACTCCGCTTATGAAAAACGAGAGTCAGATTTAACAACGCCAGTAATGCGCGAACTAGAGCGAAAGATTTTGTTATCAGTACTAGATCGCAAGTGGCGTGAGCATCTTTATGAGATGGATTATTTACAAGAGGGCATTGGACTTCGCGCCATGGCCCAACGCGATCCACTAGTTGAGTATCAACGTGAAGGTTACGATCTCTTCACAGCGATGATGGAGGCGATCAAAGAGGAGTTAGTTGGATTTATCTTTAATGTTGAGGTTCAAGTTGAAGGAGATCAAGTAGGAGCTAAGGGCTTAACTCCGACACCAGCAAAGGTTAAAGAGTTGAAGTACTCGGCGGCGGAGATCGAACCAGGTGAGGGTGGCGGCACATCGAGAAATGCAGCCTGTCCATGTGGCTCTGGGAAAAAATACAAGCGCTGTCATGGTGGCAATTAATTTAAAGTAAGAATAATTCAGTACAGATCCACCTTCTATCTACACCCTCAAATCTTAAGATTAATGATCTAACTCGATCAGCAATTCGCAAAGTAACAGCTGCTTCAATTACCCCTTCGATTGGCTGGGTTAGGTAAATCTTTCTAATCTTTGGTAGATCTACCGAGAAACTCTTTCCATAATTAATTAATTTACTGTGCACATTTCGATGACAAGATCTTGCGATCTGCATTGGTGGTCGCTTGCCAGCCCAAATTTCAATCAATCCAATCACAAAGGCCTTGCTCCAACTCTCAACATTTGGCAGATCAACTAAGGCAGAGGGTTGTGGGCCAAAGATCGGGTCGACACTTACATCTGCCAGACCACAATCAGCGGTAGGAACAAGGTACAACTTATTAGATAGTGCAGGAATTGGTGGCAGTTCATAACTTTGTAAATCCAACATTGGGTGAGCAAACTCAACGTTGACAATCTCAGTAATTGAAGCACCCTCTTTGAAGTGAAGCTGAGTATTCATGGGATAAGTAATTGACATGGGGCAAATATGAAGGGGTGGCTGTATCGATAGATCATCCGAACGGATGAGTTTTATTAAGTGATCCTTCGCCAATCTATGCCCATGAAAATAACGGATCTACAACTTCTAAAAAATTCAAGATTAGTGACTGGCTTATCACTTTTTATCATTGCATTACTGGCCGCTTCATTAATTGCCAAAGAGGCAAATCGAACTGTTTATGTTTGGGCAAGCGCCACTGAGCTGGCACCTGGCAACATAATTACCCAATCAGATATTAAAGCAACCCCAGTTTTATTACCTGAGTCTGCGAAAAACTACCTATCTGCATCTGCCCAAATCATTGGAGCGGTAGTTAAGTTTCGAGTAGCAGCTGGTGATCTAATTCCATTGGCGGCGATTGCATCAACTGCAGAACAACTTGATTTGCGAGCGGTGCCACTAACGGTTGAATCTACCGATCTGCCGATGGGATTAACTCGAGGCGAGGTAATAGATATATATGCAATTCCAACCTCAAACTCAATATCAAACCCAACATCAAATCCAAGAAGTATTGTTGAATCCACCTTGCTGACAGAGCGGGTAAGTGTTAGTGCAGTTTCAGAGCGCAACAACTCTGGCAAGGCCAGCGTTGTGGTCTCATTGCCACAACCGTTAATAACCTTAATTCTCAACCATCTTGCAGATAGTCGGTTGATAATTGTCAGAGGCAGTTATTAACAAGTCGAGCGGTAGATCCTTTATCACCGCAATTGTAAATAGTGAGTGTGAAGCTGAGGTGGCAAACCTGCTCTTCTCTCATGGAAACAACATTATCTATCGAGCATTAACTTTTTCAGCTTTAACTAATTATCTAACTGAACATAATAATGATGAACACTTAACCATTATCTATTCAACCGATTTAATTGAAAAATCTGAGATCGCAAGGGTAAGTAAGATCTTTTCAAACTTTAGATTTATCTCAATTACACCCAACCAATTTGATGCTACCGAATTAATCGCATCGATATCTGAATCTATCCGCAAACCCATGGTTCGAGGTAGAGATCGATTAGATAAGTTCATTGCAGTGCTTGGTTCACCTGGTGCACCTGGTGTAAGTACGATTGCTAACCAAGTTGCTGCCAGATTTCAAGGCGCCCAATTAATCGCACTCAAATCAGATGCTTATCGCGCAGAAATATCGCTAATCAATAAATTAATGATTGTTGAAGAGTTAAATTTTTCAGATAAGTTACAGAGTGACCAAAGCTATGTAATGGATGCTGGATCAACTAAGGCGTTAACCTCAACCTTGACCGATCGGCGAATATCTGGCCAACTGCAGGATTTAGTCTTAAGTTGTGCAAAGCGAATAATTTATGTGATTCGTGCCGACACTGGTGGGATCAATTACTTAGCAAAATTCATCGCTGATTATCAAAATTTAATCTCACCGCCAGCAATTACATATCTGCTAAATCAACAAAGATTTGATAGTGCTGCCCGACTGGTCAATACCCAATTTCTCTCAATCGTAAATGGTAAAGATCATCTACAACTGCCATTTGATTACCGAGCCGCTCAGCGCTATCCAAGTAGCGATCGATCCAAACTCTTTACCTACTCCACATTCTCCAAACAATTAGATCTGCTTTGCAAGGGTTTGGTCTAAATCCCGAATTACTCTTACCCTTGAGCCATGGCTACCTTCACCGAGTTGATCTCAAGCAACTCACGATTACAGCCGGCAGAGATCGAGCACCTATCAGAGTTAGTTGCCGAGTGGCGATTGCTAGCTGATCTCTCATTTGCAGATTTACTTTTGTGGTTACCAATTCGCAAAGATGATAAATCTTGGCCCACTGGATATGTTGCGATCGCTCAGATCCGTCCCACAACAACCGCCACCGTTTTTAATAATGACTTGATTGGCAGTGAGATGAGTTGGGGCGTAAATGATCGGGTAGATCAGGCGCTTTCGAGCGGTGAGATCTTGCGAGACACCAAACCGATAAAGGTGGGTGAGCTAATGATTAAAGAGGAGAGCATTCCAGTTCACTTTGCCGGTAAGACAATTGCGATTATTGCCCGACACCGTAATTCAGAGTTAATGCGATCACCATCAAAGTTAGAGTTAAATTATCGCGAAATTGCGCACAAAATATTTCAAATGGTAGCTGAGGGAAATTTCCCAATTCGTGACAGTATTTATAACTCTGAGTCAGCCCCACGGGTTGGCGATGGCTTAATTCGATTGGATAAAAATGGCACCATCTACTTTGCCAGTCCAAATGCAAGATCTGCAATTAGTCGAGTTGGTTTTGATAAGGAGCTTGAGCAGGAGAATTTAGGTGAATTATTTGCAAAGCTGCCAAAGAGTAAGAGTGAGCCAACTGATGAGGCTTGGCAGAGTGTGTTATCGGGTAAGAGTTTAAGAAGAGTTGAGTATGAAAATAGTAAGGGTGTAATTGATCTCTTAGTGTTGCCACTAACGGCGGCTAATGATCACATTGGTGCAATAGTTCTGTTGCACAATGTGACTGAGCTACGAAACCGAGACAAGGCGTTGATTACCAAGGATGCCACCATTAAGGAGATTCATCATCGAGTTAAAAACAATTTACAGACAGTTTCCGCCTTACTTAGATTGCAATCAAGACGGGTCGAAGATCCCACAGCTAGCGCTGCCTTAGCTGAGGCGGTTAGGCGAGTAGCCTCAATTGCACTAGTGCATGAGACGCTCTCTAATCAATCAACTGAGTTTGTTGAGTTTGATTCAGTGCTTGATCAAATTGTAAAAAATGCGATTAGTTTGGCACCCCGGCCAATTAGATATGAAAAGTTAGGTGAGTTTGGCTCCTTTGATTCAAAGGTTGCCACCGCTTTGTCCCTTGTGATTGCTGAGTTAATTCAAAATGCACTAGAGCATGGATTAGCCAATTCCGGTGATCTGCTTCAGGTCAGCATCTCAACTGAAGGAAATAATTACATTGTCTGCGTGAGTGATAATGGCGATGGGCTTCCAGCTGATTTCAATTTAGAGCAATCGGCAAATCTAGGATTGCAAATTGTAAATACCCTTACCCAAAATGAGTTAGCGGGGGAGATTGGTGTTAAACGAGAGGGTGCACTTACAACTGCTAGATTAAGTTTTGTAGCAAACCAAACAATTTAAATTTAAAAGGTATTTTGATTCTCTAATTGGCGAGCGCGATTTCGAGCTGCCCGACGTTTCATCGCCCGACGTTCATCCTCAGATAGACCGCCCCAAACTCCGGCATCCTGTCCGCTTTCAAGCGCCCAGGCAAGACATGGCTCCTTTACGGAACAACGTTCACAGATCTTTTTTGCCTCTTCGATTTGTGCAAGAGCAGGTCCGGTGTTTCCTACCGGAAAGAAAACCTCTGGATCCTCTTCGCGACAAGCGGCTTCATGTCGCCAATCCATAGGTCATTAACTCCTTTTGTCTATCGATATCTTTCGAATAATTAGCAGATGGGGAGAAAATCCCTCTCAGGCGGTAATTCTCCCGTGAAATTATTAAATAAACAAGGATATTTAACTGTGATTTAAAATTATCTGAGCAATTAATTATTTATTTCAGCGTGCCCCCGGCAGGAATCGAACCTGCGCACCTGCCTCCGGAGGGCAGTGCTCTATCCCCTGAGCTACGGGGGCGAGATTAGAAATTACCTAATCAGCCTAGAAAACAAGGTTAGCAGTTACAAATTGATCAACTTGAATCAATCAGGGAGAATTAAGCCATGACCACATCGACTCAAACCGCATACTTTGCAACAGGATGTTTTTGGGGTGCAGAGCGAAGATTTTGGCAATTAACTGGAGTTATCTCTACATCTGTTGGTTACATGGGTGGCATTAAATCAAATCCAACTTATGAAGAGGTTTGTACTGGTCGAACCGCACATGCTGAAGTAGTTGAGGTTACCTTTGATCCAAGCCAAATCTCATATCAACGTTTACTTGCTGAGTTTTGGGTAATGCATGACCCAACCTCTTTAAATCAACAAGGTGGCGATATCGGAACTCAATACCGCAGTGCAATCTTTACAACAACTGATTTACAGCTACATGAAGCACAGATAACTAAGGATGCATATCAGATTGAATTAGATAAAAATAATATGCCTCAAATTGTGACTGAGATACTACCCGCTGATCCGCACACTTATTGGATCGCTGAGGAGTATCACCAAAAGTACTTAGCTAAAAATCCAAATGGTTATGATTGCCACTCATCAACTGGGGTTGCCTTTCCGTTGGAGTTAATCGGGTCATGAGTAACAAGCCAATTAATTCGGAAAATTACCCAGTAAAGATTGATGAGGCAGCGCTAGCGGCAAAGATCGATCCACTCTCATTTGATGTGCTTCGTAAAGCCGCGACCGAGGTGGCATTCACGGGCGAATACACCGATACTGAAACTATTGGTGTTTACAAATGCAAAGCATGCTCTGCACAATTATTTACATCTGAGACCAAGTTTCACTCCGGCTGTGGCTGGCCCTCCTTTTATGCACCAACCGCCGATGATGCAGTTGAGTTACTTGAGGATCGATCACTCTTTCCACGAATTAGAACTGAGGTCCGTTGTGCCGCCTGTGGCTCACACCTAGGTCATGTATTTAAGGGCGAGGGTTATGCAGTTCCAACTGATGAGCGCTGGTGCATTAACTCAGTTGCAATGGTGCTTGAGGCTAAAAAATAAAGTAGGTAGAAGTAGGTAATTTTGCAATGAGTTATGCTTACTTAATGAGTGATAATAATTGGAGTAAGTATCACAATGACTCCAAGGTTGTTGCAGCTGGCAGACCAGCAAAGAGGGCAGATGGTGCTCTAAATCCTGCAATCGCTTTAAACTCAACATTTCATGTTGGTGGTGAGATTGGTTATGGCCGTTTTGGTAATGAGAGCTGGAGTGCATTAGAGGAGGCGATCTCAGCACTTGAGGGTGGAAAAACTTTAATTTACTCATCCGGCATGGCTGCCATCTCATCTGTCTTTTCACTACTGCCAATTGGCGGTGTAGTTGTTGCATCTGATCATGGCTATCAAGGCACCACCACTATGTTGAAACAGATGCATGATGATGGTCGATTAACCGTTAAATTTGTTGACTTAGCAGATACTGAGGCGACATTGGCACAACTGCCTGGCTGCCAAATGTTATTTATCGAATCTCCAATTAATCCAGCACTTGAGATTGTAGATCTACCAAAGTTAATTGCCGCTGGTAAAGCTGCTGGTTGTGGTGTTGCAGTTGATAACACCTTGGCAACACCGATGATCCAAAACCCACTTGCTCTGGGTGCTGATATTTCAATTCACTCAGTTACTAAGTACTTATCTGGACACAGTGATCTTTTATTAGGATCAACCTCGGTCATGGACCCAGCATTAAATAATCGACTAGAGCAATCTCGCCGTTATGGCGGCGCCATTGCCGGTCCATTTGAAGCATGGCTGGCACTTCGTGGCCTACGCACATTTTCAATTCGAATGAGCAGAGCTCAGGAGAGTGCAATGGAGTTAGCTCAACGTTTAGCAAATCACCCACAAATCTCTCGGGTTAGATATCCAGGATTAGTAACAGATCCATTTCATGAGCGAGCTAAATCCTTTATGAAGGGGTTTGGCGCAATCATCTCATTTGAGGTTAATGCAACTGTTGCTCAAGTTGATCAGATGTGTGATGCCAGCCAATTAATTACAAACGCTACCTCACTCGGAGGCGTCGAATCTTTATGGGAGCGTCGTCGTCGCTGGCCAAGTGAAAGCAAAAGCATTCCCGAGAATTTGATCAGGCTTTCGGTGGGTATTGAAAATGTTGATGATCTTTGGGCAGATATTCAAAGCGCAATCGCTGCAGCAAAGATCAGTTAGGGCGATGTGCTGACAAAAGTTGCGGCAAAAGGGTAGATTTAACTCATGATAAAAGTTTTTCGCCGAATTATTGCCTCACTAGCTTTCCTTGCTGTAATTGCTGGCGCACTTAAGGCGGTCTTTAATTGGCTATCACGCACAGATGTAGATAAGTACGAGGTCTGGAGCGATGAAGAGGAGCGGGAGGAGGCTTAATGTCTAGCAACTCCGTAGGTTCAGAGTACATACCTGGCAGCTGCAATATTGGTAAAGGTGAAGTTCAACGTCGGCAATTTGTAGCAATTATTGGATTACTTTTTACAATTACAACCGGTGTTGGTTTATTAACCGCCGATGCAAGTACCAGCGCTAAATTAACAATCTTTTTACCCGCCATGATCTTTGCAATTGGATTTATTCAAGCACGTAAAAAGTTTTGTCTAGCCTATGGATTTGCCGGTACCTTTAATTTTGGTAAGTTAGGAAAGATTTCACGAGTGGCATCTGCGCAGGATCGTCGTGCTGATCAAATTACCGCTCTAAAGATTTTGGGTCAAGCATTTTTACTGGCCATGGCCATCACCGCAACCTTTATCATTATCGGTTCAATCGGTAATTAATTAGCATAGTGAAATTTGAGGAAGAGGTAGTTGCTTTTGCGCAAGTAAGAGTCAATCACAGAGCTAGCGTCAAGAAGTATCCAACTCTTTCCGTTGTTCTAGCAACATCTCGGCCTAAGGATCTAACAGCAATCTTAAATCAGCTACTTAATCAAACTCTTAAAAGTTATGAACTGCTAATCGGATTACATAATTTTGCACTTACATCACAGCAAAAAACTTTAATTCTTAAGTTAAGAAAACGAAAAGTCTTGGTAATTGTGCAAAGTTTTTCAGCATCAGCAACGCTCGGCAAAATTTTGACTCAAATTTCAAAAAGTTCGACTGGACAATATTTGGCCAAGATTGATGATGATGATATTTACGGCCCAGAGCATTTAAAGGATTTACTTGATACGGCAATTGTAAAAAAAGCAGATGTAGTTGGCAAAGCTATGAATTATGTTTATCTGCAAGCACTTGATCTAACGGTACGCAGAGATCCAAGCACTGAGGTTTCAACATATAACCACTGGAGTGATTGGGTTTGTGGCGGCACAATATTAGTTCGGCGCGAGAGCGCCCAAGCAGCAGGATGGTTTGGTGAAGGTAAGAGCGCAGTTGATAATTTTTTGCTTACAGGTGTTAAAAAAAATGGCGGTAAAATTTGGCGCATGCCCGGTCTTGGTTACATTTACAAGCGCTCCTTAATCTCGCATACCTACGCCACTAATTACTCCAAGTATTTAAGAGAGATTAATGATCAGCGGGTTGGAATTTGGGCTCATCCAGAGTTTGGCACAGCTCAATGAGTGCA
>Ga0247831_1002199_pt1 | contig 32790 bp, 23 predicted proteins | sample LaCruzMarch2015__9_FD_192406 | JGI IMG/M metagenome (GOLD analysis project Ga0247831, IMG submission 192406) | Freshwater microbial communities from meromictic Lake La Cruz, Castile-La Mancha, Spain - LaCruzMarch2015_1m | ecosystem: Environmental > Aquatic > Freshwater > Lake | place: Spain...
CTTAGTGGATCAACAATTAACAATTACAAGTGTGTTTGTCCAATTGCAGCTGAACTTTATGAGACTCAAGGAGTACATTTCTTTGTTTGTTTGTTTGTTTCTAGGAAATTTTGCCAAATCCCTCAATTCCACTAGAAAAGTACAACCATAGAAACTTTTCGAGTGGTCCACTAGAAAAACCCTACACCCATCCACCAGCCCGCCTCGCGCCACTCGTTCCCGCCAATTTATGTTCACTCCCCACCCATGCCCCCAAAATGACAACATAAGCCTGCTGTGCCAATTCGGCAAGGATGGGGGAGATAGTCTCAAGAAGTGCAAGGCGTGTATGCTCATCGGGTATTGCAATGCTGATTGTCAAAAGAGTCATTGGCCGAAACACAAAAAACTATGTAAGCAGCGGGCCGCCGAACTACGTGATGAGACACTGTTCAAGGACCCACCGGCCAAGGAGGAATGTCCGATTTGTTTTTTACCAATGCCTGTAAAATTGATAAGCTGTGTCTCGCTTCCGCCCGCGACTGTAACTTCCGTACCAATTGATGATTATGCTACTGCGAATGAGGAGATGGCAAAATTGGAAACAAAAACATATTATTCATGTTGCGGGAAGAGTGTTTGTCAAGGGTGTATTTATTCCTTCTGTGTATCTGGAAACATTGGAAAGTGTCCATTTTGTAATTCCGACCGAGCTAGCAAAACAGATGAAGAATATGTTGAACAAATGATGAAGCGGGTGGTGGCAAATGATGCTGCTTCAATTTTTATGCTGGCAAATTGTTATTCCCGCGGATTAAGAGGTTTGCAGCAAGATCCCGTAATGGCATTAGAACTATACGCCAGGGCAGTAGAACTCGGTTTTAGTAAGGCTCATTCTCACTTGGGTGACGTTTATCGTAAAGGGGGAGATATGAAGAAGGCCAAGTTGCATTATGAGGCCGCGGCCATGGCAGGGGATGAAGTGGCAAGGTGTTGGTTGGGCAATATGGAGGCAAAGTCCTGGAATGTGGAAAGAACAATTAAGCATTGGACAATTGCAGCATCAGCTGGGGAATATACTGCCATGCATACCATGAGAAAATTCTTTGAAAAAGGTGCTGTCAGTAGAGAATCAATTGATTCAACTTTAACAGCATACAATAGTTCCTGTGCCAAGACGAGAAGCGAACCAAGAGACGCTTTTATACGTTTTTCACCGGAATCAACCCAATGTATGAGGTCGGAAGCATGAACATTATCAATTATCGTGAAGATATATGAAACATTGGACAATTGCGGCATCAGCCGGCAGCCGGGGATTATCTTGCTATGCATAACTTGCTAACTGTGTTTAAAAAATGACATGTCAGTAGAGAATCAATCGACTCAATATTGACAGCATACAATAATTCTTGTGCTGAGATGAGAGGTGAAGCAAGAGATGCTTACATACGTTTATAAATTGACTTGTAGTAGGAGTAATAAACAATAAGTATGATTAACTATTTGTTTTCCGTGGTTCCTGCTAATTTATGATTTTATTGGTGATACTGAACTTAGATATAGACGTAAACTAAAAACTATTTTTTCTCTCTCCTCCGACTAGTGCCCCCCCCAGGCCCCACAATGACGACAATTTAAGCTGCGCTGTGCCGATTGCGGCAAGGAGGAGGGGGGCGTTAGTCTCAAGACGCCTTATACTATCAATTGACCATATTTTGGTAGCTTGCAATAATTCTTGTGACGAGGTGAGAAGTGAAGCAAGAGATGCTAGTATCCAGTGGCTTATTATCAATGATGGTGCAGGATTGTCAGGATACGTACCACGAATGCACGTAATTTAGTTAAATAAATGTTTAGATTATTGATAACTCTCTTACTGTATCGTATGTATATACACTAACAATTTAGGTGTCTAATACTTTGTTGAGATTTGGGCCCAATGTATATTAATAAGAAATCGATAACCGGATAGCAAAGACAATAGTTCTCTTGATAATCATGGCTGTTTGTTTCTCTCATGCTCATATGACAATACAACACATTCATCAGTCACTCTTGGTAGTGCATACGCTACTGTTCCATCTTGTATAGGTATAGCATGATCAAATACTAAACAAAATGGCATAGTAGTAGCGGAAGTATCATTGGTATGATTATCATTGGTAGGATAGATATTGTCATTACAAGTAGTAAGCGTCGTAGATTTCATCATTCGTCGTGCCATGACAGGTGAGTGTGCATACCAAATTGCTACTTCGAATGCTAATTGTGTATAGGCCACGATGGAACATACCCATTTGGATTTTAATGATGTAATACGTGTATCACGTGTGAAGGCAACTATGGCATGTCCAGCATTGGATAATATATTAATAATTATTTGTTGTTGTAGTCTGTTGGGTAGTAGTACTACTACAATCTATAGCTACTACCAAACCATATTCCAAACTTTCTTTTAAATCATTTCTATTTGGTCCAGGTACTATGTATTCGTATAGTCCTGGTAAGTATCCACTACATCCACCTTCAACTTTACACAGTGTTAGCCAATCAATCAAAAGTTGTTCCGTAGTTATGGTGTACCAAGCTGAAGGTGGGATTGTTTGAACAATTGGAGGAATGAGATATGTCAAGTCTAACGCATCAAGTAGCGGTAGCGGTATTATATTGTCATCCTCCGCTGATGATGACCATCCAGGTAGTTTTCTCAATACATCAAACTTCAATGTATGTATGATATTGCATTGTACAAATCCCACCTTTGCTAATGCACTCAGCATTCCCTTGTTACTTTGAATGGTACATGTGAATATCTTTGTTAACTCATTCTCCTTTTTGGATAAATCAATGATTGCATGCAATAAAGTAGTTGCCAGACCTTGATTCTGATAGCTGGGGTGTGTCCGGACTGCCTCAATCCATGCAATATTCTGTGACTGGAGACGTTTGTAATTGGCCACGGCTACTAATGTACTGCCAAAGCCGACGTCTTGTTCACTCATTGTTGTTGTCTTCTTCTTAGATAATGATGTAGTTGTTGCTGTTGTTAATGCCAAGAACGAACAATCTGGATTAGTCACGTACGATGCTGCCAACAAAGGCAGATAATCTGATCCACCGTACACGCCTGCACATATTTCTTTCAATGTTAACACATCACTTTCGAGCGCTGGATTGTACGGTCGGATTTGATATTTCATGTTAGTAGTAGTAGTAGTAGTAGGCATAGCAGCAATCGATGAGTCGAGGCTAAACGATAACGCTGGAATCGTTGATGCGATAATCACTACGAGGATGGAAAAGAGCTTGTTTGCCTGCGTCATATTCTACCTATGGAATCACCTACCTTTACTTTCTCGAGGTCGCTTGGCGGGAACTATTGGCCGGGTGTTGTGTTGCATCCTTCATCCACCTCCCAGCCATGAGTAGTTGGGCAACAACATCAACAAAAGAACGAGTTACACACATCCTCGACCCAGCGTCCTCCCCGCACACGCCATTATTCCTTCCACGTATACATGCATGGCGACGGGGTGTCGATGATGACGGTGATGCCGAGAATGAAGATATTATCCGTACATTCACATTGGCGGATATTGATCGTGTTATGGATTATCCGAATTTGATAGAACCTCCATCCAGCTGTGTAGTTATGCATTGTGAAGCGCCGGGGAGTGGTATTGATGGAAATAATGAAGGCATGGATGGTGCAGGTGGTGAAACAGTGCTGGAGGATGATAGTGGGAGTGGACTAATATTTCCAAAACGATTTGCCAAATTAGTAGGAGGGTATATTTTCATAACAAAGCCACGATTAGAACAGCAACATAAAATTACCGCCAATGATGAACTGAAAAAAGCCGCCAATGCTGCCAATGCTGCCGTTGGCGCTACTACTACGGCGGGGGGAGGAGAAGTTGGACTCAAAATTGGATGCATCCCCTTGCAGGGCTGTACCGTCGAATTCCCACCGGGTGGACGTCGGGTATTTCGTGAACATGCACATACTGGCGCACGTAAGGGCTATGAAATGGCTATACGTGTCAAGGTAGGAAAACGCAGTACTACTAGTATTAGTAATGACAATGCTGCTGCTAGTGACACCAACAATAATACTGCTACTGTCATGACATGTTACATAATACTTGATAGTTTAGGCCAACGCGAATCATGGGCCAGCGCTGTACGTGCACGATGTGACATAGGACATAATAAATTAACATTATTACGACCTGGTGGTATTGCGGGTAGTCGATTAATGAGTGTAGATGATTCCTATTACAATACTGCACTCTCTGATTCAATACTTACTCGTAGTGGTGATAATACTATTGGTATTGGTGGGGGTGGTAAAGGGGAACAACAGCAGAAGAAGCAACAGTCACAATACGGATCACGCGGTGAGTTATCATCATTGACCAACCCATCATCCTTGACAGTGCATTCGGAGAAGGTATCCAGTGGCAATGTCGACTTGGACGCGGCAATTGAAAACTTTGGCATAAGTGGCTTTAAGGAAGAAAAGTGGGTTAATGACTGGCTCCGGCAGCATCCCGTGTCTGCCCTGCCTGACAAATGTGACCAATTAGAAAAATGGAGTGATGTGATCAAAAGTGGATTGCGTGGTGCGGTACTGGAGCAGTATGAATACTTTGTTGAGGCATCACGCGAAATGTTGACCATGGGACGAGAGGTGGCATGGATACGTACACTGGTGGAACGTCAACAGGAAACTATCATGTGCATGAGGAATATTGATTTTGGGGCTGGATTTGAAGAAATCGAGGATGGTATTGGTGGTGGAGGGGATGATGGATATGGTTACATTAGTGACGACGACGACGGTGTGCAGAATATGATGGATGATAAAAGTTATCAATCAAGTGTTGTATCGGACTCGTCGGATGATGATAATACAAATCCAAGGTTGAATACTATTACCCCCATGAAGAAGAATATGACACACCGACGAGAGACATCTCGTAAGACAATACCATTGTCACAAACGGATGAATATCTACCATCGCCGACCACTGGGGTGACGAGCACCTCTACTAGTATTGTAATTCCACCTTGGATTACTGATGTTTCAGAAGAAGTTTTGGCATTTATTAAGGAGTCTCGGTATTCCGATGCTACTGATCTTATTCTCAAGGCCAAGGCCGAGGTATCAGATATTCTTGCCATGCATGGAAAGTCGGATACCCCTCCCATCGTAGTTGCGGCGGTGCACCCTCGTGGTGTATCAACGGCACCTACTGCTAGCTTAACCGCCAGTAGTACTGGCACTACTACCACACCGCTGAAGATACTTCACAAGAAACATCAGGCATTCCTTCAGAGGACGAATCTACTCTTGGACTCTCTCATGGAACGCATGTCCAAACGCCTTGCCGAGAATCTACGACGAAAGAATGAGGCTTTGAAAGCGTCCGCGAAGCGTGAACGTGCTGATCCTTTATCCAATCTTGCCCCGTTAGTCTCTCCCGTATGCTTAAACGATGATGCCGTGGCATTGCACCTACTGGTGAAGTTAGGAAAGTATCAGGAGGCCGCCACTGCATTCGCTGCACGACGAAGTCTACTGTTGTCGGAATGTCTCCATGAAAGACCTATATCAAGCCCCGTGGGTATGGATGCTGTTATATATGCTGCTCAGATTAGCTCCAGCTTCTTCTCATCACTAGCCACGGCAGTGGAGGGGTTTCTTGACTTATTCATTGATTCTGATATAGAAAAGAATGGCGGTGGTGGCAACGATGATGATAATACATCGTTGAATTCACGTACATTTGCGGATGGAGCCAAGCGCATACCCTCAGGAGCATTGTCGGCCATCGTGCTATGGTGTGATTCTGAATTGGCAAAGTTCACCAATGTCTTCGGAAGTTCCCGTCTGCTTGGCAACCTGGCACTCTCACCTCCTGGTCTGAAACGATCAATGGAGAATGTGGAGAAAGCTTCTAAAGTCTCGTTAGCTAAGGAGCGTGAACATTCAATTGAGGTTGCCGCAAAGTGTGTCAATCAAGCATTTGCATTTGCCACAGAGAATCTTGACACCATTGGATTGCCATTGACGCCAAAGTTGTCGGAGTATATGAGACCCAAGTTGAAAGGGTGCGATGCAGAAGTTGCTTCATTGTTAGATCCACGGTGGAAGGCGCTTGCCTATGAGTGGTTTTCGATCACAGAGCGAAATATGCATGACATACGTCCCATGATAACGCCTCGGCCTCTTGCGGATGATAGACGTGTATGAATTATATTTGTATCTAAAAGCGGTAACATTGTAAAAAATACTAAGGTACTATCTAATTTACAGAAGACGTCGATTCAAACATTGCTTCTTGCTCACGAAACAACTCCATCACATATTTGTACAGCAAAACATCGTACATGTGAATCTTCGCAAGAGAAATCCACACATCGCTTCCCCGCTCAGCAGTGGGATGGGAATAACTATTGTGTTGATTTTTCTTCACAATCTTGTTCTTGTTCCTACTGGAATTTCCATCCCCCTCATTTGACGAGAACTTTTCAATGCACTCTTGCGTCTTGGGATCACTCTCATCAATGCCCAGGAGAATGTTGAATCGATGAACACTCTCGTCGAACTTGTCCATGAGGCCGACAACAAACTTGCTACGGATTATCTCTTTTGCAGCCTCAAGATCTTTGATTGTTACCTCCTCGCTCATCTTTTTGCCTATCAAATTGTGAACCATCCAGTTATTCTCTCCTCTATCTTGAGAGGCCCACTGTTCTAGTGGCATCCCTGCCCACCTTTTGTTGTAAGTGGGCTCCCATGTTGCCTTCTGCAGGTAGTAAAACTTACTCACTGCCGCTTCGATGGGATGACGAAAGAGCGCAAAGAGTCTTGCCTTGTGATCTGGACTGAAGAGTATCTTGGTAGCAGAGTAGAATTCACTCGTGGAGACAAAATCTACTTTTGGTTGATATTTCTTGGTGAGGAAGCCACGATTTTTAGCCTCAACTATGCCATCGTGAGTGCATACGTCAACATTGACAACCTTCCCTGGATTATCCTTCCAGGGACTAAAGGCTACAATTTTATCACTGTCATGGAAACCAAATTTGGGATTGATCCCGACTTCATTGGCAATTGTCGATCCCATGCACCAGTACAAGCGTTGGACGCTGGTCCCACCCGCCTTAGGGACATGCCAAAAGAAGAAGGTCTCAGAATTATGACTTTGAGTGAATGTGTTGACATCAGCCATATGAGATAGGACTATTCCTTGAGGTTCGTCGCCAACCGATGGCTCCTCGTGCTCGAGATTGCGAGTCTCCTTTTCAGAGACTTCCACGTTGGCTCTTGTTTTTCTTGGCTCCAACATCTGCGCTACTTCATCGATCTTGGTCACAATCTCATCATCCTCTTTTTCGTGATCAACCTCATCTTCATCTATTTCGGCAACAACCTCGTCTTCCAGGAACGAGTCGACGATTTCCTTCTGAGCTTCGAACAGAGCCTCAACATACTTGTACAAGAGCATGTCTAGACGATTTCTTCCTGCGACAGCATCGTATTCAGGGCTACCTTCCTCAAACTGCCGGCGGTCAGCGTATTATAAGTGGGATTGAAAAGGAGATGTAAGATTCCAGTTTGTTTCCAATGGGTGGAGCAAACAACAGTCTTAATTGAAACGTACCTTTGGATGACTATTCGAATTCTTTTTTACTACCTCAACCGGCGTCGTATCTTCTTCTGTTTCCTTCGGTATCACTAGACCAAACTCCACCATGCACTTCTGACTCCGTTCACTCTCTTCATCAATCCCCAGCACAATATTAAATCGACGGATACTTTCGTTCATGTCATCCATCAATCCGACAATGAAACGCTGCCGTACGAGTTCCTTGGCAATAATAAGATCGGTCTCATCAGCCTCCATCCCAAAGCTTTTACCCACGAGTTTACGTACCATGTAATCCTCCTCGGCATTCGGGAGGTTTGCCCACTCAAGGACGGTCATATTGGCCCATTCTGGACGGTACGTACGTTCCCATGTGGCAGTTTGGAGGTAGTAGAACATACTAAATGCCCGATCGACCGGATGGCGGAACAGTGAAAGGAAACGCCCCTTATTCTCCTCATCGTACAATTCTCGTCCAGCAAAGTTGGGTTCCATTGTAAATATAAGGTCGGTGGTATGACTTTGAACAAGACCAATCTTCTTGGCACGAAGTATACCAGCCTTGATGGTGGTATCAACATTCACGACCTTCCAATCCTTACCGTCATGTGGTTGGAAGACTACGACCTCATCCTTCTCGGAGTGACCATACTTGGGATCAGCACCCACTCGATGTGCGAGAGTTTGGCCCATACATTGATATAGACGCTTGGCTGTCGTCCCCCCTGACTTGGGGATGTCTGAATGTTTTATGGGGGGAATGGATACACACACAAGGATGAGTGGGCGTGATATACATACAAAAGGCGTATCAACAAACAACAGGATGAGATATACACTCACGCCAAAATAAGGCGGTCTCGGCAACAGGATCAGGCCTCTCCTGTACATCGACCAAATGATGTTGTGCCCATGGCAATAAGGTACTCGGCCCGGCCAGGTACAGTGTACTTAGCAGAGACCGACGTCCGCCTCCGCCGTTCGTATCAACGACGACATCAACCTCGATGATGTTGAGTAGACATAACGCAAGAACAAGGCCGATGACCGTATTCCTATTCTTCTTCCTCGCACTACTACCACCGGCTGTGCGGATAGTGTCAATGGTTCTGCAGTCGGTGTCGACGGTCCTGCCTGCGTCGGTGTCGAGAGTACGGGCTGATAAAATGGTCTCGGTCATGGCAGATGTTGCCGCACTCCTCGCGAGCGAATACGTAGTATGATCATCGGCGATCACCATCGTATCGAATGACGTTATGCTCCTCCGTACTGATCCGTCACTTCCTGGCCTAACCTGTACTCGTCGCCGCCGTTCGGCTCTGGAATGGTGGGGATGCTCAACCACCATGTCGCGTTTGTACTATTGTCGGAGTTATTGTCGTTTTGTTTTATGACCAGTGACTTTGTATCCTGTGAAGTCATTAGTGAATGTCGTCGTGACTTTCGTGTAGGGTATTTATGTTGTGTCTGGCCCATGATGATTCCCAGAGCCTGCACCATTCTCAATCACTTCTCCGCGTCGCTCGTCGGCTCTATGACGATGGCTGGCCCCATCGCCGCCACATAGTCTCCGTCTGACAGCGTCCCTCTTCCTTGTCCCTGCCCTCCCATCCCTAGCTCTCTAATCATCAACTCACGAAACCGGCGACGCCGGTCCTGAAGGAAGATGACCAAGTCCAATGACAAGTCTCGTCGCATTGGTGGAGGAGGAGCAAAGTATCAGATATGGTCGAAGGTCGAGTGCATTCAGTTCGAGCAGAACGTCATCAAACACGGCTGGGGAAACTGGAGAAACATGCGCATACCTACGCGAACAAGTCAACAAATCAAGAGCCACGCTCAAAAGGTTAAGAAGCTTTACAAGGAATCGCATGAACGACTTTTACGGGAGCATGAAGTGGCTAACCGCACGGTGGACCTCCGGACGAATATGTTAGTCGGAGGTGGCGGTGGGGATGCCAAGAGGAAGCGTGGGGGGAAGGCTCCTCAGGCGTCCCCAGCGCATAAGAAGACAAGCATGTCGATCAAGGTAAAAATCCGTGGAATATTGCGCAACAGTAGTAACATCGTCGTTACATGCTCCGCAATCGATAAGGCCACGCCATCTCCAATTAAGATGATTACCAGGAAGCAAATTATCCCCGCCAAACCTTCTTTTGATACCATCAAGATTGCCAGGAAGGACAATGTCGTCATTGCTACGACATGCATGTTACAGCAGCACAGGACGTTTACACCACCACCTTCACCACTCCCAAACTCCACAGAAATGGAGGGATTAACGCCGCTTCCATTCGTCGATGCGTTAGTATTCGATGCCACAGTGGGCGCGGTCAAGTCCCCAGCATTCTTCGACGTTATGTTTCCAAGTCACCGATACCGCGCCTTCGAAGACTTTGACGAGGTACCAGCATTATCCACGGTGACAACTTCTCCTATTCTCAAGCGAGATTACTCCAGTCCATTAGCGCGGATCGTTCGTAAGAACGACCCAGGGCTAGATACGGTTGCTAATTCTCTTGAGAGTAAGGAAACCTTCACGAAGTCGAACATTTACCTATGTAGGAGCAACATACAACTGAATGTCAATCCCGATAAACAGCTGTTTATGAAGTACCATGCTCATCTTACTTCTCCTCCAGATGTCAATAACCCTGCAGAATATGCTGATATCGCCGTAGATTACATCATTGGTTTGGATGGAATCTCACGTGCGGGAATAGACAAAGGAGAGTTGTGTCGTGCTCGAATTAAGAAACTTCTAAATGAGCATTTGAATACAGGTTGGTGGAGAAAGGATGAACTTGATCATATTATTGAGACCACTGAAAAGCTATCCTTCAAGAAGTTTGCACTCGAGCGTCTTGTTGCACTGATAGCAGTCATGATGAATGTGGATTCGTGGCACGTACTACCCACTACTGGCAAAACTATTGCTGATAATGTTTACGATGACATATGTCACGTCGGGTGGCTTCTATCAGGTCTATGGAAACGTGTGGGTCGTTCTCGAGATGGACTCGCTCTACTGAACTGCGTTGATAATCGAGAGAGGTATACAGCAATCAAAATGCTTGTGGGAAAGCTTGATATGATTAGTCGTCAGACGCGTCTCTAATATCATTGGATAGATGGAGGCAAGGGATTCTTAGATAGGTCTATTTTTACGTGTTTATGTTCATTTATGAGTACCACGGTCAAGTCAGAGTCATTGTATGGCCATGATACGAGACTGTCGCGGAGAATACATCTCTTTCATCAAATTATTATTTAGAGTCATAGTCTTATTTGATTCATAAAGATAATCTTCATCTATATTATCTGTCCTCGAAGATAGTTTGTCATCACCTGACGCTTAATTACCAACGTTCCTTTTCCTGACGTTGGCACAGTACAGTAAACCGGTGGTTTCAGCTCATCTCGTAACACCTCTCGTACATACTCACGCAGTCTCGATGGTCCGGTAATGAGAGATAAATCATTGATATCAGACTCCTCGCTTCTTGACTTTTCGACGACTTGACGAAAGATAAAACGACATGCCGCTCTTGCGACTGGTAATGACATGGATGATAAATCCACCTCGAATAATGTGTCGAGTGAGTCCTCTCTTAATACCAGACCACGAGAAACTGCCTCGGAGAATATCTTGTCCACTCGTTCTCTATTGGCCTCTCCCGGAGCCTTGTCTAGCGTCGCAATAACTTCTGTCAATGTTACAATGTCTGGAGACACATTCTCGCTGTCATTCATTTGACACATTTCATGCCATAAGTTATACACTTCGACGTGTTTATTTGAATTCATACCCGCCCCAATTAGCGCATTATAGGAAACCAGATCTGGCTGGAAACCATCACTCTTCATTAGATTAAATAACTCATTTGCCGAGTCCCACTGCGATGCTCTTGCACATGCACTAATTGCGGATGTGTAAGCCACCCTATTGGGCCGTGCATCATCAGTCTTCATCGTCTGTATTAGGTTTACTGCCTCCTCCCATTGCCCTACGGCCCCACATGTTCCAATTGCCGATGAGTACGTAAAAGAGTCTCGTCGTACATCCTCATCTTCCATACATTTCATAAGATGCAATGTCTTCTCCCACAGAACATCCATGAGAGTTGGGTGTTGCTGCTGCTTTTGAAGTTTATGCTGGTGTTGTTGTTGTTGCTGCCTCGATGATCCGGCACGTGCAGCTCTTGACAAGGCCGCAATCGCAGAATTGTACACAATAGTATTAATACGCATATTATTATATCTCATTTGATCAATAAGGTCAAGTGCTCTCTCCCAGTCATTGCCACATGCAGCAATTGCCACACCATATGTAACCTCACTGGGTTCAATGCCACTCTTACTCATTTCATCAAAGAGTAGCAATGCATCCTCTCTCCACTTTTCCCCACCTTCCTTAACACATGCATCCATGGCTATGGTATATATGTATACATCCAATTGTAACCCGAGATCTTGTGCCGCATGAAATAATTCTAATGCCTTCTTTGCCTGTCGACCACGTGCACACCCTCTCATGGCTGTAGTGTAAGTAATAATATCGGGCGTTACGCTCGGTTCACGTTGACATTGACTTAGTAATGACAAACCCTCTTTCCATGATGTGGAGCTATCTGCACATATTTTTAATAATGTATTGTAAGTATATAAATCTGGTGGGATGTTTAATCGACGCATTTTGGTTAATAGTGTATTCATTTCATTATATTGATGTGATTTCGTGAGTGATACTAGTACTCTTCGGTATACATTCTTTGATGCATTATTAACAACACCAGCAATGCCACTAATTTTACTATCAGATGATGATGATGATGCGAGGAAGGTTTCCATATCCTCTAACGTACGTAGTGCATCCTCCCACTGCCCACTCCTTCGTGCGTATCCGGAAATAAGTGTTTCGTGTGCGTGTGTGGTAACAATACTCATTTCCTTCATTGATTGCAGTACCTTCTCAGCAAGTATCATGTTGCTATTGTCGTCATCATATTGATTATTAACTTTCTGTCTCCGTTGTTTTGGCTCCTTACAGCATGCCTCGAGGATGGCATGATATATTGATGCTGGGATTTCCTCTTCGTTGTGGCCGTCGTCATCATCATCATCATCATCGCGTCGTCGTCGTGTTCGTTCCCATGACAGGAGCTCTGACACAGCATCATTTAGACGTCCTTCGCCTAATAGAGATTGTATGACCATTGATATATTCCTCTTGATTTGTATTGTTGAACTTATATCATTTTTTCCCAGAGCATTCTCAGCATTCACATTGACATCGTATCGCGCCACAAGCCACGATGAAGATGGACGACGACAACGGCTGTGATTTACGATGGCCGAGCGGAATGCAATGACGGGTACCACCATGATCACCGTCGTCGTAACGACGAGGAGGATGGTGATGAAGGACATGAAACCGACACCAAGAGAGGAAGATTGTACTGACCAATTGAGCGGGAACACCAACCGGACGATTGCAGACACGGATAGGCAATCTGCCGTGTGTTGCATGCAGCCTTGACGCTCCTGCGGGTCATGATGATGCCAAAGAATTCGACATTCGTGACATAAAGTTTTGGGATGACTACAAAAGCCATTCTCCCCAATGTCAATTGACAGTACACCATGCTATTAGACTTTCTTCCAACACAAAAACTGCGAATATGAAATAACAATGAATGCAGATAATCAGTTAAAAACTAACATGAAAAAAGGTTGTGTTCTCACGGCGTTCACTTCTTCTCGTCAGACCCGCGGTGAGCAGCCATCTGAGACTATTCTTCATCGTCAGTGAGAGCATAAAATGAATCGTTTCAGAGGCGGGCGTCATTCTCCAAGTAGTACCGTTACTCGGTTCAGAGGCGGACGCCAGAGGGGGGGGCTCTAGATAACTTAGCAGTGCAGGATTGCCAGGGGAGTTTTCTCCAATGATTATGCTATCGCTTCTACTTTGCCATTTTATTTAGTATTAAATCATGCTGTTACTCCACTGAGGGAACATAAGCCTACGCGCCGAGTGACTGAGCACTTACGGTAAAGGGTCATGATTACCAGAGAAAACACTGCGTTTCCTTTTTGCTAATATATTTCTAACTTGTACAATAAACTTTGGTACATAATCTCAACATTCACAGAGAACCATATGAGTCTAATAAACTCTTTTGTTCCGCATACAATAGTGTGAGATAGTTGAAAAGAATCATATCAAGTGCATTCCGTTCGGCGAGGAGATTGTATTCTGGACTACCCTCAACAACCTTCGGGTGTGGATTGGAATTCTTATTATCATTAGCTCCTCCCTTCACGCTTCCTCCCCCATGTGTGCCCTCCGCCGAACTACCCAAGATTTGTTCCTTACATATGTGTCCCTGCTCTCCTGAGTAATCTAAACCCAAGACGATATTAAACCTTCGAAGGCTTTCTTCCATATCATTCATTAATCCCACGACAAAGTAACGACGAATTATCTCCTTGGCCGTTACCAAGTCAGCAATGTCTACCATCTCGTTTAGTTTCTTCCCGACAATCTTCTTCACGATGAAATTCTCATCTTGGTTATATTTTGCAGCCCAATCCATTATACTAATATCCTTCCACTCCGGTCTATAAGTGCGCTCCCAAGTAGCAGTTTGAAGGTAATAGAATTTACTAACTGATCGATCGACTGGATTGCGAAATAGTGCAAAGATTCTTGCTCTATGGCCCGAATCGAATAGATGATCGGCGGCAAAGTTAATGTCGGATGTAAAAATCATATCCGCCTTCCCAGACGCGACAAGGTTTAACTCCGCCGCCCTTAACAATCCTTTTTTCGTGGTAGTATCGACATTTACAAACTTGATGTCGGGTTGAGATTTGAATGGTCGAAACACAACAATTTCTTCATCCTTATCGTGACCGAAGCGAGGATCTGCACCTAATCGATTCGCTAGTGTTTGGCCAAGACATTCATACATGCGTTTGGCGGTAGTCCCCCCAGACTTGGGAATATGCCAAAATAGTGCCGTCTCCGCTGATGGATTCGGCCATTCAGTTACAGAGACTAAGTTCTGATGCGCCCATAGAGGAAGCTCAGCGTTGCTGTCTAGATAGTCATCGAGAGAAGAGAGTAAACGACGGCGCTCCAACGGTGAAGACGAAGTGCTGCTATGCTGAAGTTGATCGACCAACAACACGGACGCAGCGATGATGAAGACGGCGACGACGCATCTCTCCATCCTCTTCATTCACAGAAACTGCTAGTACGTGCCAGTCACTGGTTGACCTCGTCGTTACTATCACTTACAACAAAGGAGGGAGGTTGAGTAGAATACGTAATACATAGAGATTATCCCATTACTCACTCTGATGTATTATATTTATGTAGAAAATAACCTAAGAAGACATACCACACTTCTATATTTATGTAGAAAATAACCTAAGAAGACATAACACACACTACTTCTCCACGCGCCAACGGTCAACCTGAGGATATTGATATGAAACCGCCAGCAATCGGCCGCGTTGGAACGGGAGAGGAAAAGTTTCGAGTAAGAGGTACAGTTCCCGGGGGTGGGTTTAGTGGAAGAGCAGATGAATGAGAACAGTCACCTGGTCATGGTCCCGTCGTCAAGCGCTAGATTGAGCGGTGGCAGTGGAGTTCGCGCTGTCGATTTGGTATGTACGATGGCTATTCATTGCATATTTTTACAATGATTATGAAGATCCCTCATATTTGTGTTCTCCCCAGGTTACGGGCAAGATCAAGGTGGAATACTTCTTCGATCCGAGCCTTGCTCTTCCTCCCGATGCCGATACCTTTGACGTATCCAGGCCCGCTGGGCCACCACGCACGCCTGCCAAAAGCCATCGGGGCATCAACAATGATGACGACGACGACGTCATCCTCTTCTCGTCTCGTCATCTCTTCATGCCATGTACCATCGTAAAGGACATTGATACCACCGTCAACAACAATAACAACAACGGTGAGTATACTGGCTCGATTCCTGCATTGGTCAAGACTTCCGATGGACAGTTGCATAAAATCTCCGACCGTAAGAAACTTATTGCCCTAACAGCACCCGAGGATTACGACGGTGTGCCTGACGTACTACACCTCCCAAATGTTACCGAAGCGAGTTTGCTTCATACGCTACGTTTGAGATACAATCGGGATGAAATATATACCAGTGCTGGCCCGATACTCATGAGCGTTAACCCTTACAAGACTATTACATTGAAGGATGGGCTGGATCTTTACGCGGAAGAGCGTATGTTACAGTATCGCAATTTCAATTCACATAACTCATCATCGGGTGGTAGTATCATGTCGATCGTTCATGCTCTGCCCACTCATTTGTTCCAGGTGGCAGCCTGTGCATATAACGAACTCCTCAAATCGACAATTGTGGCTAAACCAACGTCATTCTCACCTCGAAAAGGCAAAGGAGGGGGAAAGGAATCAACATCAGTAATAAATCAGATTAACTCGACAAGTCATGTGGCGAAGAATCAGAGTATTGTTATTAGTGGCGAGAGTGGCGCTGGTAAGACCGAGGCAACAAAGAAGATTATGCAATACTTGGCACGTGTGACCAAGAGCACGACGAAGGATTCTTCTGCTGATCGTCGTCATTCCCTAGCTGTGGGTGTTGTTGCGTCACTTGAGGACCGTGTTTTATCGTCAAATCCGCTCCTCGAAAGCTTTGGTAATGCCCGTACACTCAAGAATGACAACTCGTCACGCTTTGGTAAATTCATTAAAATATCATTCAATACCAATTCCGGATCAATCGTCGGGGCATCAATATCAAATTACCTACTAGAGAAGACACGTATAACGACTCAGATTGAAGGAGAACGTAACTATCACATTTTCTATCAAATTTTGTCAGGTGCTGACGATGCTACATTGGCCAAATTCAATCTGGACAATGGCGTTGCGGCATTTCGCTACTTAGGCAATCGTTCGACGTTGAAGAGTCGACATGATGCAAGTGCGTTTGGCGAAACGATGATGTGTCTAGATCAGATTGGTCTTTTACATGAGGAGAAGAGTGATGTCTTGGGCATACTGGCTGCTGTATTGCATATTGGTAACATAACATTCGAGGTGGACAAGGATGTGGATGATCATAGTGGCGAGAAGGCGAAGATTACGGAATCCAGTGTCGAAAGTTTAAAGTTTGCATGTACATTTCTCGACTTGGACGATACGAAGGTTTCTGAAGCATTATTGACGAAGATGCTACTTGTAGGGGGGAAGACTATCCACAAAGCTCAGAATGTCGTCCAGGCTTCAGACAAGCGTGATGCCTTTGCCAAGCTTGTGTACTCCAGTCTGTTTGAGTGGCTGGTAAAGAAAATCAATGCCACACTCGACTTAGCGATTATGCTTCCTAATCGTGCCGAGCCTAATGATTCTGCGTTTTCTCCGCTACGGAGTTCGTACAAACCTCCCGTCCCTACAGGCTTTATTGGTGTGTTGGATATTTACGGCTTTGAAAATTTCGATAGTAACGGCTTTGAACAACTACTCATTAATTACGCAAATGAAAAATTGCAGAGGTACTTCAATAGGCATGTATTCGAAGTGGAGCAGCGAATGTACTCCGACGAGGGGGTGGATTGGACGTACATCACATTCAATGATAATCAACCCTGTCTCGACCTGATCGAGGGTACTGTGGGAGACGTGGGCATTTTAAGCACCCTCGACGATTCTGGTGGTATGGGCACCGCAGCAGAGCGTGATGTCAACTTTCTCGCCCAAATCCATCAAAAATTCGGTGGTGGGTCGTCGGGACCGACAACAGTGGGGGGAAATACGACGTCCAAGAAAAAGAAGAGGAGCAAAAGCAAGAGTCCGGTGAGCAAGGAAAAGGAAATCCTTCGCCATGAGAAGTTTATCACACCTAAATTTGGTATGGATAGGGATTTCATCATCATTCATTACGCCGGCGAGGTTCGCTATAACGTTACTGGATTTGTGGAGAAGAATGTTGAAACTCTGAGTAATGAGTTAAAAGAGCTAGGGTCTACTTCCTCGAACAAATTTGCCCAAGGAGTCTTTGCAGCCTCAGGCGTTGTGTCTGCCGCTGCATTAGCTGATCCTGGACGTCGCTCTGCCTTACGCGGAGTCAGCGTGGCGTCTCAATTTAAAACGTCGTTGCAAATGCTGGTAATGGACTTGGAGTGCACCCAGCCACACTACGTCCGCTGCATCAAGCCAAACAACTCCAAGGCATACAATGTATTCGAGTCTGGTGAAGTCTTACGTCAGTTGCGATACTCTGGAATGATGGAAACGATAAGGATTCGAAGAGAAGGATACTCTCATAGGGAAGATCACAGAAGTTTTCACCAACGCTATCACCTTCTCCTATCAGCAAAGGAAGCTAAGAGTGGCGAAGGTATCAGACATTTGGTAAACGTTTTATCCAAACGACTGAGCTTAACTGATGCCGAGTGGCAAATCGGTCATACCAAAATATTTCTTAAGACGGAATTGGCAAGCAAACTTGATTTGATGTCGAAACTGCGAAGCCAGGCCGCTGCTCGTGTCCTTACGAGATTTGGACGTAAGATCGCTCACTCGCAAGCCGGTCTGTTACTAACCGCCTGGATGAGGTTTCGTCTCGCCTTGATTCGCAAGCGACGTAGAATTGCGGCATCGACTAAGATCGCTTCAACCTACCGAATGCACAAAACTTGCAAGCCCTACAAGGTACAGATGGTGTCAGCAATTCGACTTCAATCCATCTGCCGAATGGCTATCGCCCGCGAGCGGTTGCGGGTGATGCGCGACCCTTACAAAAGTATGTCCTTCACTGAGCTGGATGCACTATATACAGAGGAATTGTCCCGTATGGAGAATGCCGTCGTTGATAAAGACTTTGTTACCGCTGCAGCAATTGAAAAGAACATGTAAGAAGCGTGATTTTTACCACTGCATCTTTTGCTTTTGCTAACTTCTATGCACTTCATCTTTCTTCCAGAGTTCCCCTGAGAGAAGCTGTGGAGTCTAAACGACCACTTACACGTTCTGTCTTGGACATACGTATTGCTGAGGTTCAATCGTTTCTCGATGATGCGATCTCAAGGAAGGCCTTTGAAGAGTGCTCCCCTCTTCAACATAAATTGGAGAAACTCATTCGACAACGTGAAGAGTTACCGACCATTGATGAAATGAAAGAGATAGTTCGGCTTGCGAAGCAAGGAGTTTCTGATGCAGCGTCTCGTCGAGATTTTGCACGTGCTGCAACAGCTCAGGCAGCGCTCGACAAAGCGATTGCGAAACTTGAGGATGTTATGAAGTCTGAAGGATTAGATATTGTTGACGAGATTGTTCTCAACGATAGGTTTCAATCACGAGCAGACTTGGAAAGTGCTATCTTGGAGGCATCCAAAAAAGTGGATAACGCAATTTCCAAGAAAGCTTTCAGCAAGGCTACCAAATATCAATCAGAACTTGACGAACTCGAGAGCCTCCGTAAAACGCTGCCTTCGGTTAATGAAATCGAATCCGAACTAAACGAGGTAAAGGCTCAGATGAATGACGCGATCAAAGATAAGAATTTTAAGAATGCAGACTGTCTGCAGAACGACATCGACAAACTAGAGGCAAAACTCGAGGTAGAGAGGGCAAAGATGAAATCAATTTCCGTGGCAGAAGATGCCGATCCGTGTACTCAATTTATCAACGAAAATGGGGAGACCGTTACATTTACAAGTCGTTTTGAGCTTGAGAAAGAAATGAATCGATTCCAATTCCTTGTTCATAAGTCCACTTCCCTGAGGAAATTCAAAGAAGCGGCCAAAAATCAAAAATTCCTGGAAACCTTAGACAAATTAAAGCCCTTGCTTCCAACAGAACAGGAGTTGAGAAATGATATTGCTAAAATCAGGACAGAGATGGAATCGGCGATCCAAAAGAAAGACTTTGATACCGCTGAGAAACTAGACAAAACAGTAGTTTCACTTGAGCAAAAGCTTGCAGCAGAGAGAATTAGCATCCCTCAATCATTCGATGCATTGGACACTGCTAGTGTATCCATTGTTACAGCACCTCCTTCAGTTGTAAAAGCTCCAATCAAAGCACCGTTGCGTAATAGCACGAATGCAGGATCCTCCTCTGCCAGCAGCGTGAACAAATTATCCTCAGATCTTGCCCATCCATTTGCCAAAAGTACACCTGTATCCAAGCTCCGACCCAAAGCACCTATGATTTCTACTTCTAATGACACGGTCCTTTCTGTTGTTCAGATGCTTGCAAGCAAGAGGGGTGATGCTGCCATTATCACCAACAGTTCTGGTGAGCTTGCTGGTATCATTACTGACACAGACGTGACACGTCGTGTTGTTGCGAAGGATCTTAATGCATCGAGGACCTCCATTGCAGATGTGATGACACCCAATCCTTCATGTGTGACGATGTCGGATTCAGCCACGGATGCATTGGTGTTGATGGTGGAGAACAGATTCCGCCATTTGCCAGTTACTGGTGCCAGTGGCTCAGTGGTAGGAGTGCTAGATATTGCCAAATGTTTAAACGATGCAATCTCAAAGCTTGAACACAGCAAGGATAAAGGCAGCAGTGCAGCTGAGGAAGCCTTGAACGCAACGCTTGGTGCAGCTGGTGGTGGTGCACATGCAGCGGCGTTGAGGCAGTTACTAGGGCCTCTCATGTCTCAAGCGTTTGGTGGTCAGACGGCGCCCACTCTTCGGACTGTTTTGGCTGGCATCCCGTCAACGATCGTTTCACCGTCGACATCAATTCAAGAGACTGGCCACAAGATGGCCGAGGCTCGTAAGGCTGCGTTGGTTGTAGAGAATGGACGGTTGATTGGAATCTTTGGTTTCAAAGACATGATGACGCGAGCTGTAGCCAAGGAGTTGCCGCTTGAAATTACTGCAGTGTCAACGGTAATGACACCAAATCCCGAATCTGTTTCTCCCGACACGACTGTGCTAGAGGCGTTACAAATCATGCACGATAACAAGTTCTTGACTCTGCCAGTATGTGAGTCGAATGGAAGCGTTATCGGAGTAGTGGATGTGATGGATTGCGTGTATGGGTCAGGTGGCGCTGAGGGTTGGAGATCAATATTTGCGAAAGCAATGGATTGTGATGATCTAACTGACTTGGGGTCAGTATGTAGTAACCGTGGTGGAAGTGTTTATGGTTCTATACGAACATCGAAGAGTATCATCCGCAAGAATGACACACCTGTATCCAAGCTCCGACCCAAAGCACCTATGATTTCTACTTCTAATGACACGGTCCTTTCTGTTGTTCAGATGCTTGCAAGCAAGAGGGGTGATGCTGCCATTATCACCAACAGTTCTGGTGAGCTTGCTGGTATCATTACTGACACAGACGTGACACGTCGTGTTGTTGCGAAGGATCTTAATGCATCGAGGACCTCCATTGCAGATGTGATGACACCCAATCCTTCATGTGTGACGATGTCGGATTCAGCCACGGATGCATTGGTGTTGATGGTGGAGAACAGATTCCGCCATTTGCCAGTTACTGGTGCCAGTGGCTCAGTGGTAGGAGTGCTAGATATTGCCAAATGTTTAAACGATGCAATCTCAAAGCTTGAACACAGCAAGGATAAAGGCAGCAGTGCAGCTGAGGAAGCCTTGAACGCAACGCTTGGTGCAGCTGGTGGTGGTGCACATGCAGCGGCGTTGAGGCAGTTACTAGGGCCTCTCATGTCTCAAGCGTTTGGTGGTCAGACGGCGCCCACTCTTCGGACTGTTTTGGCTGGCATCCCGTCAACGATCGTTTCACCGTCGACATCAATTCAAGAGACTGGCCACAAGATGGCCGAGGCTCGTAAGGCTGCGTTGGTTGTAGAGAATGGACGGTTGATTGGAATCTTTGGTTTCAAAGACATGATGACGCGAGCTGTAGCCAAGGAGTTGCCGCTTGAAATTACTGCAGTGTCAACGGTAATGACACCAAATCCCGAATCTGTTTCTCCCGACACGACTGTGCTAGAGGCGTTACAAATCATGCACGATAACAAGTTCTTGACTCTGCCAGTATGTGAGTCGAATGGAAGCGTTATCGGAGTAGTGGATGTGATGGATTGCGTGTATGGGTCAGGTGGCGCTGAGGGTTGGAGATCAATATTTGCGAAAGCAATGGATTGTGATGATCTAACTGATAGTGCATCAGTCCCCAGTCGTCAGGTTAAATCTGCCAAATCGGGAAGTGTTTCCGGAAGTGTCGCTAGGAAAAAGGACGACAGGCCTGTATCCAAGCTTCGTCCGAAGAAGCCGATACTCATGAGTGACTCAGAAAGCGTATTAAGTATTGCTCAGGTGCTTGCTGCAAAAAGAGGTGACGCTGCACTAATTTTCAATGTGAACGGTGGTCTAGCTGGTATCATTACTGACACTGATGTAACTCGTCGCGTTGTTGCGAAGCATTTGCCTGCCAGATTGACCAAGGTGTCCGATGCGATGACTGCAAACCCAACATGTGTGTTAATGTCCGATTCAGCGATGGAGGCACTTTGTACTATGGTTGACAATCGATTCCGACATCTTCCCGTGATTGATGCTAATGGAAACATTGTAGGTTGTCTGGATATTGCAAAATGTTTAAACGATGCAATCTCAAAACTGGAGAGGGCACAGGATAAGAGTGGTTCTGCTGCTCAAGTCGCGGTCAAGCAAATGTCATTTCTACCGGGTACTGGAGGTTCTAACCAAGCAGCAACTCTGCAAGCTTTACTAGGGCCTCTCTTAGCCCACGTATTAGGCGGTAAATCTTCCCCCACGCTTAGGTCTGTTCTTGCGGGTAGGCCATCGAACATTGTGAGTCCAAACTCCTCTCTACAAGATGTTGGGTTCATGATGGCCGAGGCTCGCAAGGCTGCTTTGGTAGTCGAAAGTGACAAACTGGTTGGAATTTTTGGATTCAAGGACATGATGACGCGAGCTGTAGCGAAAGAACTTCCGCTAGATAGCACTCCTGTATCCGCGGTGATGACCCCCAATCCTGAATATGTATCTCCCGAGATCACAGTGCTGGAGGCACTACAAATTATGCATGACAACAAGTTCCTTACTCTTCCTGTTTGCGAAGATGATGGTCGAGTGATAGGACTTGTTGATGTGATGGATTGTGTTCATGCTTCGGGGGGTGCTGAAGGATGGAAATCTCTATTTGCTTCTGCACTGGATGAAGATGACGACTCATCGGTTTTCACTAATGACAGAAGTGAAGTTCGACCTCTTGGGATACCTCTTCAAGTAGAAATAGGCAAACGTCCGCCAAGCGACGATGATATTAGCGAGAGTCTCACTCTCCATAACCCTATCAGTGCAGTTGAATCAAGGGCTGCAAGATCTGCCGTATCTGCTGATCTCGTTGTCTACAAGGTTGTCGATGATGTTGGCCAAACTTATGTGATTCGTGCAGGAACAACAATCGAATCAATAAACAAGGCATTGGATGGGAAAATTCCTAATTTCGATCCTTCGACGGCTGTATTCAAATATGTTGATGATGAGGGGGATGACGTTTTTATCAAGAGTGATGAATGTGTAGAGGAGGCAGTCAGCTCATCTGTCCAAGCGGGCAACAAGAATGTCAAATTGTCCATTAAATCGAGGAAGAATCCAAATAAAACGTTTCTGGTTGCAGGTGGGGCAGGGTTTGTAGCCGTAGTAGGAGTTGCTCTCATGATTCTCCTCAAGCCAAAGAAATAATGTGTTTTTGATGTTAGAGATTAGTTAAATTTCGTGTTTACCTAAGACTAGTTTATACTGTAATTAAAGTATTTTTACATGACATTTAAACACAAGACCACATCCAATAGAACGTCGTCACACTTAAAAATCACCACCTTCCTTACACCATTGGACTTGACCAAGATTTAAGGCATCTTTATGTAAAATGGCACCAAATATTCCACCTGCTAGTACGACCAGCGGCGCAGCAATGCCATACACCATCGTAAGAGTCAGCGCTAATACAAATACCATTGCATCTGCCGTCGTGCTCACCGCACCCTCATATAGAATAACGCAGGCGGCGCCCACAAGTCCAATCGCAGCGGCATTCACCCCATTTAATCCTGACTTAAACCACTTGACTCGTCGCAAACGAACCCAGAATGGCACCATCGCCTGGGATAATACGAAACAGTATAAACTCAAATGAGAAATGCGATGAGGGTACATTAAAAATTGAAAATGTGCATAAATAGACGTACATATATCAGAATAACTCCTGGCCCCATGATACCCACCCACGCAACCAAGCCTCCAGGAACACCTTGATAGACTGCACCTAAATAGGCAGCAAAGTTGAAGAGTGGTCCTGGCATCGACTGTGCCAGACCCAGTCCCTGCAAGAATTCATCCTTCGTCATCCATTTTGGAACAACCTCATCCTGAAGCATGGGTAAAACGACCTGTCCCCCACCAAAGATTAATGATCCAATACGGAACATAATTTCAAAGATTTCAAGGTAAACATTTACGGTATGTCCATGATTTTCAGCTCTGGTTACAATCGCAACTGTTACAGCTAGTAAGACCGCCCATAGAACGAATGTACATCCACCGACCCAGAGTGGAATACCAATTCGTTTCATGGTTAAGTCTGACTCGGCATCCCATCCGGCACTTGCTGATTTGTATACCCCGAACGGAGTCTTCCTTCGTGAATCAATGTATGTAATGAGTCCGCCAATAACCAACATGGAGGGGTAAACAAATTGTGTTACCTGTGAAGAGATGCGTTCATCACCATTCACAAGAAGAGATATGAGTGTCGATATAAGACAAAGAATAACCCCAAGTTGGTCAAGCGCCTTCCCTTTTAGATGACGAAAAATGAAAAGTTTTGAGCCAATAGTGTTGAGTTGGTTTTACGGTTATTGAATGAAATTACTCACCAAAGCCATAGAACGCCTGAAAGACTAAACTTATCGCCGCGGGAGGTAACCCTACCAGATACCATGGTGTATTATTCGGATCAACGAACGTACTAATTAGTACACCACACGTGGTCAATGCCACAAGTCCAGGCAGGTTGAATAGTATGAAGGCAGTAATCCCACCTATCGGTCCGGCACGTGCCAACGCGGTTGATACCACAAGTTGTGTAGACGTGGGTCCTGGTAGGCCTTGACCTATAGCGAATAATTCCGTGAATTGTTCATCGTCGAGCCACTTCTTTTGTACGACGAGTGTATCACGCAATATAGCCGTATGAGCCTGTGGTCCACCGAAGGAAATAAATCCTAATGGTAGGTAGGTAACAAATACTTGCTTGTACCGTTCTTTCCACGGTATATCATTTTCAAGTAATTCCGCGGCGGTCTTGTCAGTGTCATCGGGACTACTGATGTCGTTACTGTCAAGTGGAGCCTCTTCTGCTTGGACTACACCGTCTTTTACATCTTTGTCATGTTCCTCGGGATCTTCTTCTGCTAGATCCACTTTCTTGCCTTCCTCTTGTGATATCATATCGTAGTTGGTCTCGCCATCGTGACGTGGCTCTTTCTTGCCTTCCTCTTGTGATATCATAGTTGGTCTCGCCTTGGTCTCGCCATGTGACGTGACTACAGTTGTATCTATGACATCTTCTGAGGATCTCAAATCTCAAAAAATCAGGTAAATAATACTTAAGTACCTAAGCCATCAATTCGTACATACATATTACTTCTACATAGATACCTTCTGTAGTATGTAGTAGATACCCTCCTCCCTTCCCCGCCTCACTCCCCTCTTTTTCCCCACACTTTGTCTACTATCGTAGTTGTTGCTTGAGGAGTAGTCTCGTACTATTTTGTTTACTGCCTTCTTTCGTCCACTATGGCGTTGTTTCGTTATCCTAGCATCAAGTTTATCTGCTGTCTCCTATTTCCGGGAATGATTTATTCGCTAACCATTCATCAACATCATACCCGATCAAAATCGTCGCACCAAATGCTATCGAATCGATCACTGCGACAATCCTCAATAATAATTTTGCACAACGATTTACGTGATGAAATTGAAAAACAGGCCCAGCGACGTGCATACGAACGTCAATCACAGGGGGGAGGGACTGGTTCAACTTTGGGTGGGGCAGTTCTGGGTGGACTACTCGGAGGTCCATTTGGGGCTCTATTTGGTGCTCAGATTGGTGCATCCCTCGGTGCAGCATCGACACTTGACAAGGCACGAAAGGATGAAATGAAACGTAAGGGCTTAACACCTGATATGCTAGAACAGGCAACTGATATAGGCGTGGCATTACGACAGGCGGTAGAAGGACTACGTGCCACGAAAGAGAGCGTCGAGACGAGTCAGCAGCTGGCAAAGACATTAGATCGGAAAGAGAAAGCATTGTATGATCGAGCAAAATCCGCAATCTCATCTGGTGAGGAAGATGTGGCACGTCGATTATTGTTAGAACGAGAGTCCGTTCGTGAGAAGCTGTTGAAAGTCCTCGCGGCTGTGGCAGAGGATCGGAAGCGTCTTATAAAACTAGAAAGCAACGTCGAGGCTTTAGAAACGAGGGGATTAGAAATTGAATCATTGCTAAGAAGAAGTGTGGGGGCAGCATCAATGCAAGATTCAGCTAGTTTTGGTTTATCATTGGAGACAGAAGATCCACTATTGAAAAAGTTTCGTGATCTTGGAATGTGATTTTTTGATAGAGAAAGGAAGAGATATTAGTTAACACACTGACTCAGTTCTCCACTCATTCTTATTTACATTTATTGTAACATTTAGTTCTACAACATTCTGTACCGCAAAGTTCGTATCGATCAGAGTAGAATCAACGATCAATCATTATTTGATCGTTTTTTTCACCCGCAACACAAAATTGTGGCTCTGAGTCAATCCCATCGCCCAGATTCCTTTGGATAAACATCAGGTTCCGTCATCCTCATCAATCTTAAATATTCTTGTAATTGTTCCTTCTGCTCCGGTGTCAACGGTGGGACTTTAGCCTCTCTTGTTTGTGTCATTTTAGATCCAAATTCTCGTCTTTCGATAAGGTGTTCCGTCGCTGCCAAATGTCTTCTTTCCATGTGATTTACCATAAGTCCCCGAGAAAAATTGAAGTATGTAACCTTGAATGTTGCACCCAAGACGATAATCCCAGCGGCGACCTTCCATGCGCTTTGGTTGTCTTTTACGTGCTTGACGAAACGAGAAGAAAACATTGCCCGTGGTGTGCCTAGAGTAATTTTTTTCTTTGTTGTAATAGGTGGACACCACGCAGATAATAATGAAATGGAGTTGCTGGTGACAGGGGTATTTATCCGGACGATTTATTACCGCCGCTCGACCGATGAGTATGCCGCACCAACGGTTGCCACACTCTTCTCGCCGCGACGCAAGAAGGTTCGGAGGCGAGTCAGCAGACTGATCGACGATAGGAGCTTCGTCGCGATGAGAAAGGTGTTGTTTTGGTAGAAGTTTCAGTTTCAGAAATTATACAGGCATACAAGGAGATGAAGCCATACGCAGTGTTTCGTTAGCAGATAAGAGTTCACTGAAATCGAATCATATCTTATTCTTGTATCAAGCTCCACAGTCGGACAGGATTTGCTGTTATGTTGGCACATCATTTCATATCCAAATGTGATACTGAGCCTAGGGCTATTATCAAACCAACATACACTTCAATTCCCTCGATGAATACATCTTCTTCTAGATATTCATCATTTTCATGCAGCATAATCTGCGTATTCCTCATAGGACTAAACCCAAATGCTTTGATTCCAAGTTGTCGAAGAAATCGCGAGTCGGTAGCGGCGGGGAAAACCTGAGGCACAATCTTGTGTCCCATTCTTGTCATATCGTCTTCGAACACTCGGAACCAAGGATTAGTGTCGTCTGTCTTGGTCAAAGCATGTGAGTATTGCATCGGTCCCAACACGCTCTTCCACCCTACCTTGTACCCCTCGTCTGGTGAGGCCGAACATTCACGACACCAATTATCAACCATATTTCCTATTTCACTAGGTTCAACATGGGGACTGATTCTTATATCAAATGTAGCTTTTGCCACAGGTGGCACGCAATTGTAAGCGAACGTATCACCAACCCTAACACCCGCCTCGAGCGTAGTTACGTTAAGACTAGTAACATCCCCCAATGTCATCTTCCCTGCAAACATCTTCCTTTGTCGTTTGGCAGCCACAGCGTGTGCACAATTGGAGTGATCTGCATGTTGTTCTTGTGTACCATTACTTCCATGCAGTACATCACGTTGCGCTGATCGAAATGCAAGAGCACGGTTCGTAACACCGATGATTTGTTCAACTGCTGTAGAGCTAATAAAACGTGATCCATGTCCGGTCTTGCCAGTGGCAGTAACCTCAACCCACCATGGCAAACGCTCACCATAGAATAGAGAATATGTATCATCCATACTCGCCAGTCCCTCATCGAGTGCAAGAGCAATGCCTGGCATAGATTTGTATAGTGTTGATGAAAGGAACGCTTGCATTCCAGACCCACCAATTTCTTCGTCAGGGACGAATATCAAATGAATTGTCCGTTGCGGTTGAAATTTTGGATCTATTGAATGCAATTTACGTATCGACTCGATGTATTGTATACAAACACATTTCATATCCTGCGTTCCTCTGCCAAATATTTTCCCATCCTTCCGATCGGCCCCGAATGGATCCACCGTCCATTCGTCAATTGGTGCGGGGACCACGTCGTAGTGTGAATTGAGTATTATGACAGGCCAATCTTGATGCACGCCCTCCCACCGAGCAACTACTACCGGACATTTATCGGGCGATTCGTCGAGAATTGCTGCGCTTTCTGCGAGGCATGATACCGATCGGAGTTGCGACAGAAGGTACGCAGCACAATCGTTGTAGGCACCAGAAGTTGGAGCGAGGGATGATACTGTGGGAATTCGGATGATTTTTTGGAATGATTCAATTGCAGCTTCGGCCTCAGCGGCGGTGAGTTTTACTGATTCGGTCGTCATGGTCATGGTCGAACCGAGATGGGTACGAATGGCGGGATCTCTGTCAGTGATGTTGAGAGTGCGAGTGGCTCTCTCAACAACACTCTCGGCCATGACGACAATCATTTCATGCGCCGGCTGTTACAAACAATTCAGTAGCAAGAGCCAACTGTTTCGCCACTTGGAACACAGTGCCAAGTCTTGTCTCTCACCCGAAGAGTATGCAGAGTATGAAGCGAATGTCCTCTCGAAGAAGCGGGAGAAGATAGGAGTTCTTTACGGCTACCTCCCTGGGACGGACTATTTATTCGTCGATAATCGCCATGAGACGGCTTCAACCTTATCATTAGTCGGTATCGAAGGTGGCCAACATGCTGCGTGGTTAGTGACACAGGCGATTGATCAAGTGACTCATGGGCTCGATGCATCGATTCGTTGCCCGCAATCGTGGTCTGCAAATGCTGCATCCAAATCCAAAATTAATCGTTCATATGGATCAACCTCGAGAGAGTCTGAAGCCGTGGAGCAAGATCATCATACTGCTGCATTGACAGAGGTATTATGTACGACTGCTTTGCCATTGTTCGTCGATGAAGAGCTGGGTGATACAATTACTCAAATTAAAATCAAGACGCATGCATGGGTATCGTCAGTTAATGAACAATTGGATCGCATGCTTGCCGATATGACCACTATGTCAACGTCATCGTCAATTAGTGAATTCCAAGAGTGGACGCCAGGGAGGATACGAGTCTTCGGCAGAGTTTCCATACCACAGAAGAAATTCAATGCAGAGACTGATGTTACTCATCGCCGTGTCGACTACTGCTTTCCGGCTGACTTGTTATATGCATCGTCAAGAGAAATTTTATCACAGTCAGCACTGCAAATTAATGCATTATCACATCAAGGGTTTTGCGATTCTCTTCCATCGTTCCGACCTACACTTAATCCAAGAAAACCAAAATCATTTGTTGTTGATGATGATGATGATGATGACGATGACAATATAGAGGATGAGCAGTCACGCCGTATGCATGCAAATACATTATCTTACTTCCTTTCAATGAAACAGATTATGAAACGAATATCAACGGATGCTGATGCATTGCTAGAAAAGGAATGCCATGACGCCAAAAGGAACAAGACGAAAACAACTGAGAAACAGGGGTCTAGTACAGCTGATCAAACAATAGATGCCGACGAGGAGCCTCCCAGCAGACCTTTATCAAAACGACTGCTTAAGCGAAAGAGGTATCACAATTTTTGTCCCAAAATCCTAGCTCATGATTTTCTTGCGTATCGACGTGTTGATAGAATATATCATCGAGCGACACTACGACCAAATTGTTCATCTAAATCGATGATGATAAATAATCGTCCATTCATTGTGATTTCTTTCACTGGTGACCTATTTCTTCAGGAGCAGTAAGTATAGTGACAATAAATCGTTTTACGTGCATCACTTTAACCGTTCTTACCCTGTTTTTTATTGTCTGTGCGGTTGATTTGATTACTCATAGGGTTGTTCGACTGATTGGGTTACTCATTGCTATATGCCGAGGTATTATAGACGATGACATCATAGAGTGCATGTTCGATGAGGAATACACAAATCTTGTACCAGCACCAAGAGCACCATCTTTTGGTTTAGTATCAGGAGAGGCCAGCTACATGACGTGGGAAGGGAAAATGAAGACTATTCTGAATGCACGAGTAACGGACAGATACTCGTTCGGTTGGAATGATGAACAGGTAGTTGCGGCTGTCGAACAATGGGAGCAGATCGTCCTTCATGACATATGTTGCAGTTGGTACGCAAAGGGAGAGACGGAGGATGGTCGACTTAACGAAGAAACAGAGTGGTTAGACGATGTATTATATCCTTGGGCGGCACGGACACAAGATTTGCTACTAGATTACCGTAAATGGAAATCTTCCACAGCAACAAATCTCAGACATGTATTCCCTTCTCTGCTAGAAAGTATCAATACCAGCGTTCCGCGATTGTTCGAGGAGACATTGTATTTCTTGCGTCAAGCCGATTGTAGTGGAATGTGGCCCTCAACTACTCCAAATAGACAACTGGTGATGCTGTCCACTTCAAATCAAGAATCACGAGTTCAGGCTCTCTCTGTAGCTCACATGAGGGCGAAGAAGAATTCCGACTTAAGGACTACATCGGCATACTCATTTAAGGAAGGTGCAGGTGGTGCAAGTGGTTCGTTTTCGGTAGGTTTCATGCCTGGCGACCAATGTAATCAACCAAAAGCCAATACATTGTTCCCAGAATTGGTAAAGGCTGCGTTTCAATTGGAGATGGCATTATGTCCTGGTCGCGAACCATCTAGCACAATTGCAATTAATCGCAATGCTCAGTTCCGTCCACATACTGACAATGGTGCAGGAGCTGGGCAGAGTACTAGCCTTATTGTCGGGCTCGGTGACTACGTCGGTGGCGAGCTCATGGTGGAGGGCGTAAAGAAAGACATCAGATACAAAGCAGTGGAATTTGACGGTTGGAAACAGAGGTACGATTGATTGCAGCTGTACCTCACTTCTTCTCTATTCTCTTAACTTTTCTGATCATTTACTCCTTTATGAAAATGAAACGAAATATAAGGCATTGGACTCTACCTTTTCAAGGTGAACGATACAGCTTGGTATGGTTCACACCCAAAGGATGCGAAGGTGTGAGGGGCATAGATATGAAGGTATAGCGTTTACTGTATTGCACTCTATTGCTAGCATTTGTTTCAGAGTGGAGATCATGGCAATCATCGATGTTTGTTAGGAGTAGGTTGTATGTACGATACTTGCGTCGTTTGCAATGCTTTAGAATATACACATTAAGATTATATCTACCTATTTAACAATACATTACCAAAAGAATGGTGTATTCCTTGCTAATGCATCCATCTCTTCAACCTACTCACAGACCGACACCAAGATCCACACAATTGAGTAACAAATACTTTCAAACAATCCCCTCATTGCTAGTTGTCAATAATGGCACATCTAAATCATCAACAGATTCTACGTCCGCAGTGGCCTCCTCTTGTTCTCTCTTGATAGTGCTATACTCATTCGAGCAATCAATCCCAAATGCCCATGACTGACCAGTCAGGAGCACGCTGCCTTTGTTGGGTGCATTATAAATTGCACACCCGTAGAGTAGCACTGCTATCCCAGCAATTTGGAGGTAGCCGAGATTGGTCCAAGCCTCCCCAAACGTTGGATTGATATAGTAAAAGATGAATAAATCCACCATCCTGTGAATGTGATATTGTATTAGATTAAGTCAAATGTACATCATAGAGAGTTTATCACGACGAATGGATCACAAGAATTCCACGCCGGCGATTCAATTGAAACTTACCAGGTCATGATAAGTGAGAAATTTGTTGAAATGCAAAACCATATTGAATCAAGCTTAAGAATCAAAATTAACGTTAAAACGTTGTAGGCTAATGTTCCAACAGTATAAATGAAACTATCGTATCAAGACAGAGAATGCCGAGAAGATAGAAAATGATGTAGTTGGAATGAATAATATTATGGAGAACAAACTAAGACTCACCATGCCAGTTGAAGATTCCTTGAATTCATGAGCACCGACCAAGAATCAAAAGGATTCTCAAACGAACCTTGATTATTTCCTGGTAAAGCATATCTGAACAAAATCATATTTGAAAATGAGTTGTGATAACAATCGTATATGGCACGGCATGAGTTCTAATAATTCATCTCACCCAACCGGAAACATCACAAAGATGCTGAGTACAACACCCCAAAATCCTTGCATGCCAATCAAAAGAAAAGGTGGAACAGGAACATCTAAGTTCATCAATTTTTCCACAATCACAGCAATTAATGAACGAAGGACTGTTCCTGCTATCACAAGAGCCACACCTATCAAAGTATCAGTAGCAGTATAACTGCCATCCTCTGTGATGTTACCTGACATTCGTGACACGAGTAGTGCGCTGCTTCCACCAATCAAGACACTCACAACAATCCAAAACACACCGACCCAGTGGAATTTGTACAGCAAGTTCTTCAAGATGTAATGCTTCATCAGTGCCACAAAGAGAAATTGGGAATTACATAACATTTGAAAGATAGAAACATCGAGGTACTTCAGTCCTGTCAACCATAAGGCTGTTGCTCCAAGGTCCAGAAATGCGGGTATGG
>Ga0247831_1002201_pt1 | contig 32775 bp, 36 predicted proteins | sample LaCruzMarch2015__9_FD_192406 | JGI IMG/M metagenome (GOLD analysis project Ga0247831, IMG submission 192406) | Freshwater microbial communities from meromictic Lake La Cruz, Castile-La Mancha, Spain - LaCruzMarch2015_1m | ecosystem: Environmental > Aquatic > Freshwater > Lake | place: Spain...
TGCCAAGGCACCTGCTGCCAAGGCCGCTCCAGCGAAAGCTGCTGCTAAGCCCGCTACCGAGGAGAAGAAGGCGGCCCCTGCAAAGAAGGCTGCTCCTTCCAAGAAGGCCGCAAAGCCCGCAGTTGACGCTCGTCCCGGTGTTGTGAAGCTTCACCACTTGCGTCCCGCTGTTGGAGCCAAGAAAGCCAAGACCCGTGTTGGTCGCGGTGAGGGTTCCAAGGGTAAGACTGCTGGCCGCGGTACCAAGGGTACAAAGGCTCGTTACCAGGTTCGTCCTGGTTTCCAGGGTGGTCAGCTGACGTCGGTCATGCGCGCCCCCAAGCTGCGCGGATTCAAGAACCCGTTCCGCGTTGAGTACCAGGTAGTGAACGTCGGTCGTCTCGCTGAGCTCTACCCCAAGGGTGGAGACGTCACGATTGCCGATCTCGTTGCCAAGGGTGCCGTGCGCAAGAACCAGAAGGTCAAGGTTCTCGCCGAGGGTGACCTGAGCGTTGCTTTGAGCGTTACTGTCGACAAGGTCTCCAAGCAGGCCGCCGACAAAATCGCCAAAGCCGGCGGTTCCATCAGCGAATAGGTCCTGAAGGGTGGTTACAGGAAGCGCTCGCCTTCTGTAACCCCACTTCAACCCGGTAAGCTCAAAACCGCGTGCTGTAGGGCACCTGGCAGGAGGATGATGTGTTTAGCGCTCTAGGGAGAATCTTCAAGACTCCCGACTTGAGGCAGAAGATTGCGTTCACCCTGGTCATGGTCGGGCTCTTCCGCATGGGCTCCTTCATCCCCGCACCATTTGTCGACTATCGCAACGTGCAGCAGTGTCTTGCTGGTACCAGTGGAACTGCCGGCCTGTATGAGCTCGTCAACCTCTTTAGCGGTGGCGCGCTGCTTCAGCTGTCGATTTTTGCTTTGGGCATCATGCCTTACATCACGGCGGCAATCATCACTCAGCTTTTGCGCGTGGTTATCCCGCACTTTGAGTCTCTCCACAAGGAGGGCCAGGCCGGTCAGGGCAAGCTGACTCAGTACACCCGCTACATGACCATTGGTCTCGCACTTCTCCAGTCGACGACGCTCATTACGGTTGCTCGAAGTGGCGCGCTCTTTGGTGCTAACTCTGGAGTCCCTGCCTGTAATCAGCTTCTCTCGAACGACGCCTGGTACGCCATCATGCTGATGGTCATCACCATGACCGCCGGAACCGGCCTCATCATGTGGTTTGGCGAGATGATCACCGAGCGCGGTGTGGGTAACGGAATGTCGCTGTTGATTTTTGTCTCGATTGCCGCCACTTTCCCATCGTCCCTCTGGGCTATCGCCCAGGCCAAGGGATTCGAAATCTTCATCATCGTTCTCGCGGTGGGTCTGGTGATCCTTGGCCTCGTCGTGTTCGTCGAGCAGTCGCAGCGTCGGGTGCCGGTCCAGTATGCAAAGCGCATGGTTGGTCGTCGCACCTTTGGTGGTTCCAACACCTACATCCCGATCAAGGTCAACATGGCCGGTGTTATTCCGGTTATTTTTGCCTCGTCGCTGCTGTATTTGCCGGCCCTTCTCGCCCAGTTCAACCAGCCCGGTCTTGGCAGTGAGGTTCCGGAGTGGGTTGTGTGGATTCAGAACAACTTCACCTCGGGTGACAACCCCCTCTATATGGCGGTCTATTTCCTCCTGATTGTCGGCTTCACCTACTTCTATGTGGCCATCATCTTCAACCCCGAAGAAGTCGCTGACAACATGAAGCGCTACGGCGGGTTTATTCCGGGTATTCGTGCTGGTCGTCCGACCGCCGAATACCTCGACTACGTTTTGACCAGAATCACCCTCCCCGGTTCGCTGTATTTGGGTTTCGTGGCTTTGATTCCTTTGATTGCGTTGGCCACGGTGAATGCCAATCAGAACTTCCCGTTTGGTGGCGCCAGCATCCTGATCATCGTGGGTGTCGGTTTGGACACCATCAAGCAGATTGACTCTCAGCTCCAGCAACGCCACTACGAGGGTCTTCTGAAGTGATGGCCGAGGGCACCAGGATTCTCCTGATTGGTCCCCCTGGAGCCGGCAAGGGCACCCAGGCGCTCGAGCTCTCGAGCGCCTTCTCGATTCCCGCGATTTCGACGGGCGATATTTTCCGTGAGAATGTCCGCAACGCGACCCCTCTAGGGCTTCAGGCGAAGAGCTTTATGGACGCAGGCAACAACGTTCCTGATTCGTTGACGAACGATCTCATCACCGACCGCTTGGCGTCCCCGGACTGTGTCGGGGGTTTTCTTCTCGATGGCTACCCCCGCACCACCGACCAGGTTCGTCACTTGGACGACTTCTTGGCCGATCACCACACCAAACTGGATGTAGTGGTTCAGCTCGTGGCAGAGCCCGACATTGTGGTGGAGCGCCTGCGTAAGCGCGCTGTGGATCAGGGGCGCACGGATGATGACGAGGCAGTGGTTCGCCACCGCCTCGATGTCTATGCGGAGCAGACTGCCCCGCTGATCGATGTGTATTCGGCGCGCGGCCTTGTTGCAGCCATCGATGGGATTGGCGACATTTCTGAGGTCACCCAGCGAATCACCGATGCCCTGCACGCCAGGGGCATCACGCCCTAAATTGTCTGCTATCTAGGACTTGTGCGAGATAGCGCACCGGTCTAAGATAGAGATTTGGTGTGAAAAAGGCTTTCGAGACTTTTCTGCTCCAACGCATGACCAGCAGCACTTCACCGGTTAACAAGATACGAGGCTATGGCCAACAAAGACGGCGTCATCGAAATCGAAGGTTCGGTAGTCGAAGCCCTTCCTAACGCGATGTTCCGAGTCGAGTTGACCAACGGTCACAAGGTTCTTGCTCACATTTCGGGGAAAATGCGTCAGCACTATATCCGGATTTTGCCTGAAGACAAGGTAATTGTTGAGTTGAGTCCCTACGACCTGACACGTGGCCGCATTGTTTATCGGTACAAGTAACCACTGGATAAGGAACGGCCCGGGAATCCGCTCAGGCACGAGGCCAGCGAGAGCAAGGAAAAAATCATGAAGGTAAGCGCCAGCGTCAAGCCGATGTGTGACAAGTGCAAGGTGATTCGTCGCCATGGCAACGTCATGGTGATTTGCGAGAACCCGCGTCACAAGCAGCGTCAAGGCTAAGTAACTCACTATCTAAAGGCAGAGTCGAGAACCCGCTTCGGTGGGGGACTCCTCGGGTGGAGGCCCGGGCACAGATTCTGTCGCAGACCTCCACATGCATCAGGAGAAAGTAATGGCACGTCTTGCCGGAGTCGATATTCCCCGTGATAAGCGGGTTGAAATTGCCCTAACCTACATCTACGGTGTTGGCCGTACCCGCTCACAGCAGACGCTTGCTGCCACGGGTATCGACCCCAACATTCGCGTCAAAGATCTCACCGACGACCAGCTCTTGATTCTTCGTGAACACATCGAAGGACAGTTCAAGGTGGAGGGTGACCTCCGTCGTGAAGTTGCCGCTGATATTCGCCGCAAGGTGGAAATCGGCAGCTATCAGGGTATTCGCCACCGTCGCGGTCTCCCCGTTCATGGTCAGCGCACCAAGACCAACGCTCGCACCCGCAAGGGCCCCAAGCGCACCGTCGCAGGTAAGAAGAAGGCCAACTAGGCCTCACATTTTGGTAATAGACCACACGATCTAGAGTCACGGAGAACACACACATGGCAGCACCCAAGTCCGCCGTCCGCAAGCCGCGGCGTAAGACCAAGAAGAATGTGGCTGTGGGCCAAGCCCACATCAAGTCGACGTTCAACAACACCATCGTTTCGATCACTGACCCCAGTGGCGCAGTTATTTCCTGGGCGTCCTCGGGTGGCGTGGGCTTCAAGGGCTCTCGTAAGTCGACACCGTTCGCTGCGCAGTTGGCCGCCGAGTCTGCAGCTCGCCAGGCACAAGAGCACGGCATGAAGAAGGTTGACGTGTTCGTTAAGGGACCGGGTTCCGGTCGCGAGACGGCAATTCGTTCTCTCCAGGCCGCCGGCCTAGAGGTTGGCTCGATCACCGACGTGACGCCTCAGGCTCACAACGGTTGCCGTCCGCCCAAGCGTCGTCGCGTCTAGTCCAGGGTGGCGAATCTGAAGCCAGAATCGCCACCAACCAAGCCCCCACAAACAAACAGGTAGACACGGTTTAGGCCGTAATCCTCAACCGAGTGTCATATAGCGGACACTTTGCCGAAAGGAAACCACAGTGCTCATTGCACAACGCCCCACCCTCACAGAAGAAAAAATCTCCGAGTTCCGCTCAGCCTTCATCATTGAGCCCTTGGAGCCCGGCTTCGGTTACACGCTGGGTAACTCCATGCGCAGGACCCTGTTGTCCTCGATTCCTGGAGCGGCTGTAACCAGCATCCGGCTGGATGGAGTCCTCCACGAGTTCTCGACCATTGCTGGCGTGAAAGAAGACGTCACCGAGATCATTTTGAACATCAAGAACCTCGTCGTCTCGAGCGAGCACGACGAGCCCATCACCGCATACCTGCGCAAGCAGGGTGGCGGTGTTGTCACTGCTGCTGACATCCAGGCTCCCGCGGGTGTCGAGGTGCACAACCCTGAACTCCACATCGCGACCCTCAACGACAAGGCTGGGTTCGAACTCGAGCTCACCATTGAGCGCGGTCGCGGCTATGTCTCCTCGGTCCAGAACCGCAACGAGTATGCAGAGGCTGGACAAATTCCCATCGACTCGATCTACTCTCCTGTCCTCAAGGTCACCTACCGCGTGGAAGCAACCCGTGCGGGTGAGCGCACCGACTTCGACCGGCTCGTAGTGGACGTTGAGACCAAGCCTTCGATGAGCCCCAAGGATGCCGTTGCATCCTCTGGGCGCACCCTCGTCGAGCTCTTCGGTCTGGCCAGGGACCTGAACGCCGAAGCTGAAGGTATCGAAATCGGACCGGCTCCTGTTGAGGCGGTTCTCTCCAGCGAAATGGCCATGCCCATTGAAAGCCTTGACCTGTCTGTGCGCAGCTACAACTGCCTCAAGCGTGAAGGCATCAACACGGTCAGCGAATTGGTTGCTCTCTCCGAGCACCAACTGATGAACATTCGCAACTTCGGACAGAAGTCCGTTGACGAAGTTCGCGACAAGTTGGTCGAAATGGGCCTGTCGTTGAAAGACCCCATGCCCGGATTCGATGGTGCAGCGTTCTACAGCGGCCTCGAAACAGAAGAAGAGTACTAAATCGGTGGTTTTCCACCGCCCAGCGTGACACACGGAAGAGAACACAACAATGCCTAAGCCCACTAAAGGACCCCGCCTCGGAGGCGGACCTGCCCACGAGCGCTTGATGCTGGCGAACCTGGCTACTGCCCTGTTCACCCACGGACGCATCCAGACCACCGAGACGAAGGCCAAGCGCCTTCGTCCCCTGGCTGAGCGCATGGTCACCTTCGCCAAGCGTGGTGACCTGCACGCCAGGCGCCGCGTGATGACGATTATCCGTGACAAGTCGGCTGTGCACAAACTCTTTATGGAGATCGCTCCTCTGGTTGACAAGCGTGAAGGTGGATACACCCGTATCGTCAAGACCGGTTACCGCAAGGGCGACAACGCCCCCATGGCTGTCATTGAGCTTGTTCTTGAGCCCGTCAACCCCAAGCCAAAGACCAAGAAGGCTAAGCCTGAGCCCGAGAAGCCCACTGTTGTTGCCGCCGAGGCAGCTCCTGAGGTTGTTGAAGAGCTCGACATGGTTGAGGGCGCTGAGGAGACCACGGAATCTGTGGAGGTAGCGGTGGAAGAAACCACTGAAGCCCCTGCAGCCGACGAGGCGCCAGCTGAGGAACCCGCAGCCGAGGAACCAGCAGCCGAGGTAGCCGATGAGGCTCCTGCAGAAGAAGAGACCAAGTAGTTCAGAGTTTCAACCCTCGGCTCTACACTGTCTCGGGTGAGAACCCGGCTTCGTATTGACCTCGCCTACGCAGGGGGAGGTTATTCGGGCTGGGGTATTCAACCCCGGTTGAAGACCGTGCAGAACGAGCTGGAACAGGCTCTTGCCACCACGCTTCGGATTGATCGTTCTCTGGTCAGGACGGTCGTTGCTGGGCGCACCGACGCCGGTGTTCATGCGCTCGGGCAAGTGTGTCATTTCGATCTGCCCGAAGGGGTTGAACTCACCAGCGCGGGGCTTGCGAACCTTGGCAAGAAGGTTCAGGGCGCTCTGCGCCAGGAACCCATCACCATCAACCGGATTTCCCTGGCACCAGAAGGGTTCGACGCCAGGTTTTCCCCCCTGTGGCGCACCTACCAGTACCGCATTGCTGATTCGCAGGCGGTGAACAATCCTCTGCACCGTGCGTTCACGGTGCAGAGCACGTATCCCTTTGATTTTCCGGCGATGGTGGAGCTCGGGCACCAACTCGTTGGCCTTCATGATTGGGCAGCATTTTGTCGTCCCCGGGTGGGGGCGACAACGATTCGTGAACTTCAGTCCTATGAGTGGATCCGCGACCATGACGGGGTGATGGTGGCCACGATCACCTCCGATGCCTTCTGTCACTCGATGGTGCGCGCACTGGTGGGCGCCGCGGTGGCGGTGGGGCGCGGAAAACTCACCATCGCCCAGGTGTTGGCCATTCGCGAGGCGAAGAAGAGGACCAGTGACTTCGTGATCATGCCACCCCACGGGTTGGCACTGGTCCACGTTGCCTACCCCGAGGATTCTGAACTGGCGGAGCGCGCTGCGCTGACGCGCAACAAGAGGGCTGCTGACCCAGATTGACCCCTGTGCTTCTGTCCTCTAGGCTTGGGGGCTGGTGCCAGTCGCCGACTGTGTACTTGGTTGAGCCCTCCACCGGGTAGTTCTCTCAGGAGAACGCCCACCGGAGCGGGATTCACGAACTCCTCGAACCGTAAAGGAATGTGGCATGACGCGCACATTTTCACCCAAGCCTGCTGACGTTCAGCGCAACTGGCTGGTTATCGACGCCACTGATGTGGTTTTGGGACGCCTCGCCTCCCACACGGCCGCTCTTCTGCGCGGCAAGCACAAGCCGACCTTTGCCCCTCACATGGACATGGGTGACCACGTCATCATTGTGAACGCAGAGAAGGTTGCACTCACCGGGTCCAAGTTGACTCAGAAGATGGCCTACCGCCACTCGGGTTTCCCGGGTGGATTGACGGCCACCAGCTACGCGGACCTTCTTGAGAAGAACCCCGTTCGCGCCGTGGAAAAAGCGATCCGTGGAATGCTTCCGAAGAACACCCTGGGCCGCGCCCAGATGGACAAGCTCAAGGTCTATGCGGGTGCAGATCACCCTCACCAGGCTCAATTGCCCAAGCCCTACTCTCTCGACCAGATCGCGCAGTAGCGCTAGAGCCCTAAGGACACCTCACTAATGGACAAGACAGAAGAGACCGTGGACACCGCAGAAGCTGTGGAAATCCCCGAAACTTTCACCACCGAGACTCCTGCCAATGCAGTTGTCGAGAAGAAGCCCCGCCCAGCCCTCACCGTGGGTGGAAACGCTGTGGGCCGCCGCAAGCAGGCTATTGCCCGCGTTCGTTTGGTTCCAGGTTCTGGAAACTACACCGTGAACGGTCGCACGCTCGAGGCGTACTTCCCGAACAAGCTCCACCAGCAACTGATCAACGACCCGTTCACGGTCCTTGACCTCGGTGGCAGCTACGACGTGGTCGCACGCATCACCGGTGGTGGCCCCTCCGGCCAGGCTGGCGCACTGCGTTTGGGTATTGCTCGCGCACTGAACCTCATCGATGAAGAGAACAACCGTCCCTCGCTCAAGAAGTCTGGATTCCTTACTCGGGATTCTCGCGTGAAAGAGCGCAAGAAGGCTGGTCTCAAGAAAGCCCGTAAGGCGCCTCAGTACTCGAAGCGTTAATCGCTTCCACGACGAGTCAGACCGATGGGTCGCTTATTTGGCACCGATGGGGTCCGAGGGCTCGCTAATGGCGAGCTCACCCTGGACCTCGTCGTTCGCCTGTCCCAAAGCGCTGCCGTCGTGCTCACCAAGGGTCGTCACGCGGAGGAACTCAAAGCCGAGGGCCGCAGGCCCCGGGCTGTTGTGGCACGAGACCCCCGGGTCTCGGGAGAGTTTTTGGCCTCAGCGGTGTCGGCGGGTTTAGCGAGTTCGGGCATTGATGTCTTCGACGCCGGTGTTGTTCCCACACCCGCGGCTGCCTTCCTGGTGAAGGAAGGGGGCTTTGACTTTGGCGTCATGGTCTCTGCCTCACACAATCCAGCACCGGATAACGGCATCAAGTTCTTTTCCTTTGGCGGGACAAAGCTGCCCGATGAGGTTGAGGACCGCATCGAGGCAGCGATGTCTGAACCACCGCTCGCCCCCACGGGCGATGGCGTGGGGCGCATTACCCGCTTTGCCGATGCCGAGGACCGCTATGTTCTCCACCTGCTCGGGACTCTTGATCGCAGCCTCGAGGGAATTCACGTGGTGGTCGACTGCGCCCACGGCGCAGCATCGGGTATTTCCCCTCGCGTGTTCCGCGATGCTGGTGCAACGGTAACCGTTATTGGTAGTGAGCCCGATGGGTTGAATATCAACAAGGGCTATGGATCCACTCACTTGGAGCCGCTTCAGGAAGCTGTTATCTCGCTCGGCGCTGATTTTGGCATTGCTCACGATGGCGACGCTGATCGGACTCTTGCCATCGATCACCACGGTCGTGTGATTGACGGCGACCACATCATGGCCATCCTCGCGGTGTCGATGAAGGAGGCTGGAACCCTTGTCGGTGACACCTTGGTCACCACAGTGATGTCGAATCTGGGGCTGCGCAAGGCAATGGAGGCCCACGGCATTGCTCTGAAGGAAACGGCTGTTGGTGACCGTTATGTGCTCGAAGAGCTTGCCGCCTCGGGTGCGAGTCTGGGTGGTGAGCAATCAGGACACATCATCATGAGCAAGTATTCGACCACCGGTGATGGCATCTTGACCGGCATCCAGTTGGCCAGGGAAGTTGCCCGCACGGGAAAATCATTGGCCGAGTTAGCCGATGTGATGGATGTTTTCCCTCAGGTGTTGAAGAACGTGTCCGGCGTTGATCGCTCTCGTCTCTCCAGCGATGAGCTCGTCTCGGCCGCGGTCGCAGCAATCGAAGCCGAGCTTGGCGACAGCGGTCGAGTGCTGTTGAGGCCCTCTGGCACCGAAGCACTCATTCGGGTCATGGTAGAAGCCGCCGATGAGCACACAGCCCATCAGATGGCCGATCGCCTTGTTGATGTGGTTCGCGCTCAGCTGGCGATCTAAATACGCCGCAGAGAAATCTTGTTGACTCGGTGGTCCGAGTCTTTTTGTAACACGAGTGATGCACGGGGCCTGGTGGGAACGATGTTGTCGCGGAGGTTTGGTTCGTTGATGGTGCTCCAGAGCCTCTTGGCTTCCGCGCGGGCCTCAGCCTCACTCAGACTCGCATAGCGATGAAAGTAACTGCGAGGGTCACTAAAGGCGCCCTGTTGAAGGTGGAGAAAGCGTTCCTCATACCAGGCGGCGATATCGGCGGTTCTGGCATCGACGTAGATGCTGAAATCAAAGAGGTCACTCACGGCAAGGGCGGAGTTTGTGGCCGGTGGCGCCAAGACATTCAGCCCTTCGATGATCACAACGTCGGGGTGGGAAACCTCGTCTGTTTGGTCAGGAATTCGGTCATAGAGCAGGTGTGAATAGACCGGGGCGCCAACGGGTGACACCCCGCTTTTGATGCGCGAGACAAAGCGCAGGAGGGCCCGTCTGTCATAGCTTTCCGGGAACCCTTTGCGATCAAGCAGTCCCCGTTTCTTGAGCTCTGCCAGTGGCAGCAAGAAACCGTCGGTCGCGATGAGGGCGACGTTCGGGGTGTCGGGGTTTCTCTCGAGCAAGGTCTTCAGAACCCGGGATGTCGTGGATTTCCCGACGGCGACGCTGCCGGCGATTCCGATGATGAAGGGGGTGTGGCGGAGGTCATCACCGAGGAACTGGCGGGTCATGTAGTGGAGGTGGCGTGCGCCCTCCACATAGATAGCCAGCAGTCTCGCCAGTGGTTGGTAGACCTCGGTCACCTCCTCGGCATCGAGCATGTCGCCAGCCGAGCGGACCCTCGCCAGGTCATCCTGCGTGAGCGGTAGGGGCGAACGAGGGGCGAGTTCTGCCCAGCTAGCGCGGTCGTAGTCGACAAACGGGCTACCGTTGTCGAGACCTGTGGACGCGTGGGCCATCACACCAGGGTAGTGCGCCGACTCTCTGGGCACCCATCGCCTAGACTCGCATCATGTGTGGAATTGTCGGCTACGTCGGTGAAAGGTCCTCTATTGAGGTCCTTCTTGGCGGTCTGCGGCGTTTGGAATACCGGGGTTATGACTCAGCCGGTGTCGCCATTGTCACCCCCGGTAATGGCCTGGTTTCTCACAAGCGCTCGGGGAAACTGGGAATTCTGAGTGACGATTTAGGTCACAACCCCCTGGCAGAGGGCCACACCGGCATTGCTCACACCCGGTGGGCCACCCACGGTGGTCCGACTGACGAAAACGCCCACCCTCACCTGGGTGATGGTGGCAAATTGGCTTTGATTCACAACGGCATCATCGAAAACTTCCACGAGCTCAAACAAGAGCTTCTTGCCGAGGGGGAAGAGTTCCTCAGCGAAACCGATTCCGAGGTGGCAGCGCTGATGGTGGGCCGCAGTTACCGGGAGCACGGTGATCTCACCAAGGCGATGCAAGAGGTCGTTAGCCGGCTGGAGGGAGCTTTCACCCTGTTGGTCGTCCACCAGGATCAGCCAGGCGTTGTGGTGGGCGCCAGGCGTAACTCACCGTTGGTCGTGGGCCTTGGCGAGGGAGAGAACTTTCTCGGCTCTGACGTCGCAGCGTTCGTTGCCTACACGAAGAAGGCGATGGCGCTCGGTCAAGATCAGATTGTCACCTTGCGCTCCACAGAGGTGAGCGTAATCTCCTTCGATGGTGAACCCGTTGAGGCAGCGCCCTTTGATATTGACTGGGATGCCTCGGCTGCCGACAAGGGTGGTTGGTCAAGCTTCATGGCGAAGGAAATCTCTGAGGAGCCAGAGGCCGTGGCCAATACGCTTCGGGGACGCCTTGGGGAGGACGGTCTAGTCGCGCTGCACGAGCTCGATGCGCTCATCGGTGATGGCAGCGCCATCAACCGCATCATTTTTGTTGCCTGTGGAACCGCGTCCTACGCCTCGATGGTCGGTCTGTATGCGATTGAGAAGTGGTCAGGCATTCCCGTTGGCGTTGAGCTCTCCCACGAGTTCCGCTACCGCGAGCCGGCTATTGACGAGCACACCTTGGTGGTCTCGGTTAGCCAGTCTGGTGAAACGATGGACACTTTGATGGCCGTTCGCTACGCGGCAGAACGCGGGGCCAAGACCCTCTCGATTTGCAATACCCAGGGGGCCACCATTCCGCGTGAATCCGGTGCCGCGCTCTATACCCACGCGGGACCCGAGGTGGCAGTTGCGTCCACGAAGGCGTTCCTCGCCCAGGTTGTCGCCTGCTATTTGCTTGGCATGTATTTGGGCCAAGCCAGGGGATTGCTCAGTGCCGAGGAGTCAGCTGCGCTTGCCGATGATCTTCACAAACTTCCCGGCCAGCTCGAGGAAATGGTCAAGACCGGTCCTCGCATCCAGGAGCTTGCTCGCTGGATGGCCGACACGAGGTCGGTGCTCTATCTCGGCCGCCACGTGGGATACCCGATCGCTCTTGAGGGCGCACTGAAGCTCAAAGAGCTTGCCTATATTCACGCCGAGGGGTTCGCCGCCGGTGAGCTCAAGCATGGGCCGATCGCCCTGATCGAGCCTGGCCAGATTGTCTTTGTGATTGTGCCAAGCCCGAGAGACCCGATGTCCCTGCACAGCAAGGTCGTCTCCAATATCCAGGAGATTCGCGCTCGCGGGGCTCGCGTAATCGCTCTGGCAGAGCAGGGTGATGCCGCCGTATTGCCCTTTGCTGACGAAGTGATTCCCATTCCCTTGACCTCCACGTTCATGGAACCACTGCTCGCGGTGGTCCCCCTCCACATTTTTGGCATGGAGCTCGCCGGAGCCAAGGGGCTCGATATTGACCAACCGCGCAACCTCGCAAAATCTGTGACCGTGGAGTAGTTCGCGGAGCGCAGGGATGACCGTGTTGGGTGTGGGCGTGGACATAGTGGACATCGAGCGCTTTACTCGCGCCCTCGAGAGAACACCAGCTCTCCGACAGCGACTCTTTGGCCCAGTGGACACGCAGCCCCAGGACTTGGCTGGCCAGTCGCTCGCCGCCAGATTCGCCGCCAAAGAGGCCACACTGAAGGCGCTTGGTGGCAATATCTCAGGGTTCTCCTGGCACGACATTCAAGTTACCGGCGAGCGCGGTCAGCAACCGAAGCTCGTCCTGTCCGGTGGGGTCGCCCAGCGGGCGGCCAGCTCTGGGGTAACCAGCACTCACCTCTCGATGTCTCATGATGGCGGCATGGCCATCGCCTTTGTTGTCGTCGATGGCGAGCCTCGCTCGTGAGCAGCTCCATGAGGGAAGCGCTGATTAGACCACAGGCCATCTCCCACAACGTCCAGGCCATCCGACAGGCCACTTCCGCTGCGAAGACCCTTGTGGTCGTGAAAGCCGGCGGCTACGGCCACGGTGCCGTGACCGCTGCCCGGGCAGCACTCGAGGGCGGGGCCGACTGGCTTGGCACGGCTGACGTTGATGAGGCCCTGGAACTACGAGAGGCAGGTATCACCGCGCCTGTGCTGTCCTGGCTTTTTGGGCCAAGCGATGACCTCTCTGTGGCTCTAGAGAACGGCATTGATGTGGGGGTGTCCTCTCTAGGCCAGCTTGCCCAGGTAGTGAGCCAAGCCAGCTCAGGAACCCCTGCCAGCCCAGGAACAGTAGCCATGGTTCACCTCAAAATTGACACTGGCCTTGGCCGAAGCGGTGCCACCCCAGACCAGTGGGCGGCGCTGTGTGACGCAGCAGCCACCGCGCAGCGTGGTGGAAAAGTCCGGGTAGTCGGTGTTTTCAGCCACCTCTCTGGGTCCAGTGCTGAAGCTGACGCCATTCAGGGCGTAGCCTTTGCCCTCGCCTGTGACCAGGCGAGGGCAAGTGGGTTGGATCCCGAGCTGTGCCACATTTCTGCGAGTAATGCCACAAGTAATTCACCCGAGCTTGCCTCTGACATGGTGCGCATCGGTATTGCCGCCTACGGGGTTCCGGTGGCCGGCCGGTTTGCTGGGCTTGGGCTTCGTCCTGCCATGCGGTTTAGTGGACAGGTTGTGTTGACCAAGCGGGTGTCCAGTGGTCACGGGGTGGGCTATGGCCACACTTACCAAACGACGTCCGAGACGACCCTGGCTCTAGTGCCACTGGGATATGCCGATGGTGTTCCGCGCCACGCGTCCTCTGCTGGACCGGTTGTCATAGCTGGTCGGCGCTTTAGCGTCTCCGGTCGGGTATCGATGGACCAATTCAGTGTTGATGTTGGGGATCATGGTGTGAGAGAGGGCGACTGGTGTGTGCTCTGGGGTGACCCAGCCGAGGGACACCCGAGCGTTGAGGAATGGGCCGAAGCGGCTGGAACCATTGGCTACGAGATGATCACCCGTGTTGGCCCCAGGGTTCCTCGGGTAATTGAGCGATGAAGCTGGAGATTCCCACCAGCGAGGCTATGGAACGCTTCGGCGAATCGTTAGCCCTGGTTGCGAAAGCCGGCGACGTGATCGTTCTGACCGGTGAGCTCGGCGCCGGGAAAACCACCTTTGCCCGGGGATTTGGTCGGGCACTGCGCCTAGCAACGCCGATGTCGAGCCCGACTTTCGTTGTGGCGAGAACGCATCAGCCGAGCACGCCGAGCGAACCACCGGTAGTTCACATTGACGCGTATCGCATTGGCTCGCTAGCAGAGATGGAGGATCTCGATGTCGATTCCGACTCGAGCATCGTTCTTGCTGAGTGGGCCGCCCCCTACGCGAGAGCGCTATCTGATTCGTGGCTCGAGATTGTGGTGGAGCGCCCGGTCGCCACAGAGCTTGTCGATATCGACTCCGACGAGCCTCGCCAGGTGAGTCTTAGTGCTCATGGCGCTAACGCCAGGAACTATGACCGCTTTCTCGCGGCGGCGGGGGACTTCTCGTGATTCTCGCGATTGATTCATCGATGGGCACCTCGGTGGCGGTGGTCTCGCCCGAGGGTCACGTCCTTTCACACCGTGAAAGCGATAACCCCCGTGCTCACGCTGAACTACTCGGAGTGCTGCTCGCGGGTGCTCTTGAGCAGGCCGGCGTCACGCCCGGGCACATCACCGGCGTTGCCATGGGAATTGGTCCGGGCGGTTTTACCGGCCTGCGCGTGGGGATGGCCGGAGCACAGGCTTTCGCTCTGTCCAGGAACCTGCCGCTCTATCCCGTAGTGAGCCACGATGCCCTGGGCTGGGCAGTCGACATCGACACCGTGGTGATCACGGATGCTCGCCGTGGCGAAGTCGCTTTCTCGGTGTATTCACCGAGCGCTCCGCTGCGCCGCGTGCGCGGCCCCGAACTATCAACTCCGGCACTGGTCGACGAGGCGCTAGGCGATGCAGCTGCCCTGCCACGCATCGAGGGCCTCAGTATTAATGCCTCTGTGTTGGCCCTGGTCGCACTCCATGCACGAGCTGAGGGACTCTCTCTGCCCGAGCCGCGGCCGATGTATTTGAGGGCACCCGATGTGACGGTGAAGCCATGACCTATCTGCTCTCGCGGGCTGTGTTGGAAGACCTTCCCGAGATGATCTCGTGGGAGGCGACACTGTTTGGCACGGATGCCTGGTCGCCAGAGGTGATGGTCGCTGAGTTATCCCATCCAGCTAGTTACTACCTTGTGGCGAGGCCAGATGGCGATGATGCGATTGTCGGCTATGCCGGGCTGCGCGCAGACCACCGACGCGGCGATGGCGACATTCAGACAGTTGCTGTTGCGCCCGAGCACCGAGGGAGAGGACTTGGACGATTACTGGTCGAAGCCCTGCTTGTCGAAGCACGCCAGCGCTTGGTGAGCTCGGTTTTCCTTGAGGTGCGAGCAGATAATGACGAAGCCCGTGGGCTCTATCAAAGCCTGGGCTTTTACGAGATTGACCGTCGTGCCGGGTATTACCAACCAGATGGCGTGGACGCCATTGTGATGACCATCGCACTGGGTGCACCACAGCCTGGATGGGCGGTTGGGGATGACTGAACCCCTGGTGCTGGGAATTGAGACCAGCTGTGATGAGACCGGTGTGGGAATTGTTCGTGGCAACACCCTCTTGGCCAACATTGTCGCCTCGTCCATGGACGAGCACGCTAGATACGGAGGAGTTGTGCCAGAGGTGGCCGCACGAGCACACCTCGAGGCGCTGCCCTCGGTCGTGACCGAGGCCCTAGAGACAGCGGGTGTCAGCTTCGCTGACCTCGACGCGATTGCCGTCACCACGGGGCCAGGGCTTGCTGGAGCATTGATGGTGGGGGTCGGGGCAGCCAAAGCTCTGGCCGTGAGCCTTGGTATTCCCCTGTATGCCCTGAACCATCTCGTCGGTCACGTGGGCGTGGAAGTTCTTCGGGACGTCCGGGACACCAGGGACACTCTGGTGAGCCCCACCATCGCCCTGTTGGTCTCCGGGGGGCACACCTCGCTTTTGCTCGTGCGGGACCTGGTCTCCGATGTGGTGACGCTGGGTGAAACCATCGATGACGCTGCCGGCGAAGCCTTCGACAAGGTCTCCAGGGTTCTAGGCCTCCCCTACCCCGGCGGGCCCCACATCGACCGGGTGGCCAAAGACGGCGACCCCACCTACGTTCACTTCCCCCGCGCTCTCACCCAACACAAGGATCAGGAACACCACCGCTATAACTTCTCCTTTTCTGGACTCAAGACTGCGGTTGCGCGCTTTGTGGAGGCAAAGAATCACGCGGGGGAGCCCGTGGAGGTCGCCTCCATCGCCGCATCCTTCCAGGAGGCGGCGGCTGATGTGTTGGTCTCGAAGGCCTTAGCCGCGTGTAAGGAATACGGAGTGCCGAGATTACTTCTCGGCGGCGGCGTTGTCGCGAATTCGAGGGTCCGGGCGCTTGCCGAAGAGCGTTGCCAGGAAGCTGGAGTCGAACTTCGTATACCGCCGCTGTCGCTCTGCACAGACAACGGGGCCATGATTGCTGCGATTGGTGCAGAGCGCATCATGAAGGGCTTCGCTCCCTCAGCGCTGGATAGCGCTGTGGATTCGACCATGCCGGCGTCACTGGTCCAAATGTGACCACACCGGGGTTGGACGTGTCACAGTATGAGAACACACTATGAGCCACCTTTCACGGGAGGGTTAGCCCAATGGACGAGCAGCGGGATACAGGAGTTCCCAGTCAGTACCCGATTGCTGGGCTTCGGGCTCGTGAGGTGCCCGGACAGACACGGGCCGCGCTTCGGAAGAAGTCCTCGGGTAGTTCCGGTGTCTCCTGGAGCAAGGTTTCTCTCTGGTCGGGGATTGTCAGCCTTGCCCTGGCGCCTGTTTTTGGGATTGGGGTTATTCCCGCCATCCTGTCGATTGTGCTTGGCCACATCGCCAAGCACAGAGAGCCACAGAGCATGTCGTTCTCACAGGTGGGCTTGGCGCTGAGCTACATCGCGCTGGGCGTTGGCACAGCTGTTCTAGTTTTCGTGGCCTTGCCCATTGTCTTCGCGTTCCTCGTTAGCGCCGGCTACATCCTCAGCGAGTGAGTCGAGGCGCTTCGCGAGAAGCGCTGTTTTGTGACCTTTGACCCGGGTGAGAATCAGCGTTGCGGTGCCAGAGCCTGATAGCGGAAGGGTCTTTCTCAGCTCTGCGGGATCGACATCAATCCCTCGTTTCTTGATTTCTAACGAGGACAGGTTCGCTCCAGCAATCAGGGCTTTCACGTTTTTTAGGCTGTAAGGGACCTGTTCTATGACCTGGAAGCCCTGCATCAGTGGGCTTTGGTGCGCCGTGGCAGAGCTAACGTAGGCGATGCTCGCATCAATCATGGTCGCATCGAACGAGCGCGCAAGATCGCCAATCAAGCGCGCTCTGATGATTGCACCGTCTGGTTCATAGAGATACTCGTGAAGGTCTCCCACGTCGGCGTCTGGCGAGTCAGCACTAGCGACCATCTCGGCGCTGCCTGAGCGAGATATCACCAGAGCGCTTCGCGTGACCCCTTCGCGTTTTACCACGCCACTCCAGAGGAGCATCTCGACAACTGTCCCCTGGTGGGAGACCCACTGCGCCTCCACCCGCTCTGGAATGAGGTCGCGGTCCATGCCAGGCGCAAGTTTGATTCCAGTCGGCCGTTGGGTGGCCATGTCAAACACCCAGTCCAGGGAGGGCGACCAATCCTCTGGATTGTGGAGTCTGGTGGGGCCCTCCCTGCGAGCTGGATCGATCCAGAGGGCCTGTGCTCCCGAGAGGTCTGACTCCCTCACATCGCCGTTGATGACCGTTGCCTCGGCGAAGGGAGCCAAGTTGTAGGTCGCGAGCGCCGCTGTTGCGGTGTCGCGCTCGATGGCAGTGACCTGGATTCCAAGACCAGCAAACGCCAGGGAATCAGCGCCAATACCGCATCCTGCGTCGATGATGGAGGTGATTTCAGCGGCCCGGAATCGCCCCGCGTGATGGCTTGCGACATCGAGTCGAGTCGCTTGCTCAAGGCCTTCCTTGGTGAAGAGCATGCGCGGGGCGAAATCGCCAAACTTCTCGCGGGCCTTAGCCCTCAAGGACAGCTGATTCATCACCGCGTGGACGCGCTCGATGGGGTGGGAAGCTTTTCGCAGTCGGCTGATCGTGGCGAGGACATCGTCGTTGGTGGCAGGTGTCGGTGTCTCATCCAGAAGCCGTAGCGCCTCCGGCGTGAGGAGCGCCTCTAACTCTGGGTTATCCACACCTGTATTCTCTCAGCACGACACGACCTGGCACTCGTATTGCGCGAGTGCTAATGGGTTCGCTACAGTTGGGTTAGCACTCGGATAGTGAGTGTGCTAACGAACAGTCTCAGAAAGAGGTCAACCGTGTCGGTCTCCATCAAGCCGCTCGAAGATCGCATCGTGATCAAGCAGGTTGAAGCAGAACAGACCACTGCTTCTGGCCTGGTCATTCCTGACACCGCGAAAGAAAAGCCTCAGGAAGGTGAAGTAGTCGCAGTGGGCCCAGGTCGCTTTGACGACAACGGCAACCGCGTCCCTATGGACGTTGCTGTGGGCAATCGTGTTCTGTACTCCAAGTACGGCGGAACCGAAGTGAAGTTTGGCAACGACGAGTACCTCGTCCTGTCAGCTCGCGACGTTCTGGCCATCGTGGAGCGCTAACCGCGATTTACCAGTCATTACAAGAAGGCCCACACATCGTGTGGGCCTTCTTCGTTGTCTGGCCGGGTATAGCCTGGGCCGGTGGGCGAGGCGAAGGAACGACGTGACGGGCTGCTCTCTGCGGTAGCTGCCTACGGCCTCTGGGGTTTTCTGCCCGTGTATTTTGTTGCCTTGCAGCCAAGTGGTGCGGTGGAGATCGTCGGCTGGCGCATCGCGCTCTCCCTGATCTTCTGCGCGGTGATTCTCCTCGTGATGCGCAGAGCCAGAGTGACCTTTGGCCTCCTGGCTAGCAGGGCGATGGTGGGCTGGAGCGCGCTGGCGGCACTGTTTATCCTCATCAACTGGGGCGTCTATGTCTATGCCTCCCTGAACGCTTTCATCGTCGAAGCTGCACTGGGCTATTTCATCAACCCCTTGATCACAGTGGGTCTTGGCGTCATTGTGTTGAAAGAGACCTTGCGGCCACTCCAGTGGGTCGCGCTGGGCCTCGCTGTGGTCGCCGTGGTCGTGTTGGCCATTGGGTATGGAGCGTTTCCCTTTATCGCGCTGACCCTGGCGTTTTCCTTTGGTTTCTATGGTTTTGTCAAAAACCGCATGGGACCAGGTGTCAAGGCAATCGACAGTTTGAGCTTAGAAACCCTGTGGCTGACACCGCTCGCGATCGGCCTGCTGGTGTGGGTGGGGCTGGGGCCTGGGCTCACGCTTGGGACCCTGGGACCCTGGCACACTGTGCTGCTTCTGTCAGCGGGTGCTGTCACCTCGATTCCACTGCTGTTCTTTGGCGCTGCGGTGCGACGCCTGCCCCTGTCAGTGCTCGGGCTTATGCAGTATCTAGCCCCGGTTCTGCAGTTCCTGTTTGGCGCCGTAGTGATGGGGGAGGAAATGCCCCTTGAGCGCTGGATTGGATTTGGAATTGTCTGGTGCGCTCTGATTGTGCTGAGTATCGACGCACTGGGAAACCGCCGGAATCGGATTCATTTTCCGCCAAATTAGGCGGTTTTCGGCTCTGATGAGCCCGCGATCAGGCTTCGCCACGTTACACGGATGTAATCAAATTGGCTTGTCCCAGCCGCAATCTAGCCCTAAGTTAGTTACTTGTGGCTGTGTTCCGCATGGCCACTTTCTTTACACCAAGTAAATATAAGGAGCATCATGAGCGTATTTTCGAAGGTTGGGAGTGGCATTGCCATTCTCGCAGCCTCCGCGCTAGTGCTCAGCGGCTGTGCCGCTGATGGAGCAACCGAAGAGGCGACCGAAGAGGCCGCTGTTGTTGGGGACTTGACCCTCAAGATCGGTACCGCACTTCCGCAGACCGGTAGCCTCGCATTCCTCGGACCCCCCGAAGAAGCAGGTGTTTCACTCGCTATCCAGGACATCAACGAGGCTGCCGCTGGCATCACCGTTGAGGTTGAGTGGGGCGACTCTGGAGACACCGACAACAAGGCATATGAAACCGAGGTTCCCCGTCTGCTCAACGCAGGCGTGTCGGCAATCTTGGGTGCCGCATCGTCCGGTACTTCATTGCAGTTCATTGACCAGGTCATTGCAGCGAACGTGATCCAGTTCTCTCCTGCTAACACCTCGGCTGCATTCACCACCTACGAGGACAACGGTCTGTACTGGCGTACCGCGCCTTCTGACGTTCTCCAGGGTGAGGTGCTTGGTAACTGGCTCGCTGAAGATGGTCACCAGAACATCGCAATGATCGTTCTGAACGACTCTTACGGCACCGGTCTTGCTCAGTTCACTACCGAGACCTTCGAGGCCGCCGGTGGTTCTGTGCTCGTAGCACCGACCTACAACACGGGAGACACCAACTTCACCTCTCAGATCAACGAGGTGCTCGCAGTTGACCCCGACGCCATTGTCCTCATCACCTTCGAAGAGGCCAAGACCATCATTCCTGAGCTGTTGAGCCAGTACCCCTCCGACCAGATTTACATGGTCGACGGTAACCTCGCCAACTTCAGCGCAGACTTCGAACCTGGCACCATGACAGGCGCGAAGGGAACTCTTCCTGGTCTTGACACCAACGCGATCGGTGACTTCACCACTCGCATGAACGAGCACTGGGTTGCCGCAGGCAACGCAGACCTCGAGGGTGTCTTCGCCTACGGTGCTGAGTCCTACGACGCAGTCGTATTGCTCGCTCTTGCAGCACTCGCTGCAGGCGCAACCGATGGTCCTACTGTCGCTGGCAAGCTCCAGGAAGTTTCTGGTGGTACCGGTGGTGGCGAGAAGTGCTTCAGCTTCGCTGAGTGTGCTGCCATCATCACCGCCGGTGGCGTTGCCGACTATGACGGCGTGTCCGGTCCTATCACCTTCAACGAGGTGGGCGACCCGACCGAAGCCAGCATCGGTAAGTACATCTACCTTGAGGACAACACCTACGAGCCTTTCGCAGGCTAAGTAGTGAGTCACCTCAACTGAGGTAACAACGTGGGCCCCGGGGAAACCCGGGGCCCACGTTCGTTAAACCACGGACCAGCTCTCTTGCGTCAACGTCGATCGCGGCGCGGCCAGAGAGACTGGGGTGTTCGAATCCATCATTCTCAAAAGGGACGACGTCGGAGAGTCACTTCTCTAAGGGACGCACCTATTCCACCTACCGCTCAGATTGAGTCCCCCGACCTAAGTCGTTAGTGAGTGGCCCCTGACCGACACAACACGTGACCAACCTGAAAAAAGTTTGCCGGTCGAACGTTAGGACGCCTATACTTTGAGCATTGACCACTCCAACCTGCGAGGCGATTCACAATGAAAAAATCGATTATTCCGATTACGCTTCTTTCTCTACTGCTCACAGCGTGTGGTGGTGGGCCCAATGGTGGCGAGGGCCAAAACAGCGCTGGCGGCGTAGCCGAGGGTTTCTTATGTGAACAAGAAGGTGAACGCGCTCAAGATTCTGGCGGAAGAGAATTACTCTGCCAAGTTATGGGTGATGGAAAATTCGCTTGGAGACCAGAAGGTGGCGAACAACCACAAGGTGGCGAACAACCGGTGGTTGGCGGCACACTTTCTCAGATTTTAGGTAGCGGCGAGTGCGATCCGAATTCCAAAGTAACGGAGTACACAGCCGGTATTGGGGACGCTTCTAAAATGTCACACATCTACCCAATGGGTGGAATGATTTCAACCCACATCACACCTATTGATCACATCTATGTTTACTACCCTGAAAACTCGCTAACTTCAGCGCCAGATGGTTCCTACCTGGTCACAAGCCCTGCTGACGGAACTATCGTGAGAGTAGAGGATTTCCAGGAAACAAACAACTATCCATATCCAGACTTCAGAGTTGTAATTGAACACTCTTGCGATCTCTATTCAGTATTCATCCACATTGGAAAATTGAGTGAAGGCATTGTGCAGGGCGCTGTTGTAAAGGCCGGACAAGCTATTGCAGATGATTCTCAATCACCGGGATATGACTTTTCAACATTTGATCAGAATGTAGCCCTGTCATTTGCAAACCCAACCTCATATTCTCAAGCGGAGTCCTGGAAAACTTTCACGGCAAATCCATTTGACTATTTTCCAGCTGCAGAAAAAAGCAAATTAGAGGAAAAATCGTTGAGGGCAACTGCGCCCTTTGATGGCCGAATTGACTGGGATGAAGAAGGAACTGCGCAAGGTAATTGGTTTGAAAATGATTCCAATGGCTATAGAGGCAAGGGCGATCAAACGGCAAGCTATGACAATCACGGCAAGGTTGCGCGAGGTTATTGGGATACCCACTTAGCAATTGCCCCAGACGCGGTTGACAACCAAGCCTTCATATACAGCATCGGAGATTGGGAAGGCTGCCCATGTCAGTTCATGAGTGTTGGCAACGTTGATCCAAAGACAATCGCCTCATCTGCTTCAGCCCCCACAGTTATTTCATTGGTTGAATATGAGATCAGGAACCCAGATGGTTCTTCCCATAATCCCAACCAACCTCCGAAGGGTTACACCCTAAGCGGCTCGGGGGAAGTCGTTGGCTTGTTGGCCTTGCAGGTAAATGCTGATGGAAGCATGAAGGTTGAGAAGCTACCTGGGAAAACCGATGCTCAAGCTTTCACCGGCTTCAGCGAAAATGCTAAAACCTATGTTCGATAGGTGAATGTTTTCACCGCAAACGGCTTTCTAACAAACAGGGGGGTTCGTCGCAGTTAGTGGCCTGCTGGGATGAACCCGTCTTTTAGGTCGAGCGGTCTGACCCCCGTCTTTTGGCCAAACTGGACCAAAACGGGGGCAGGCCAAAGCACTAGGTCGGATCCCCCATTCTCCGCCAGAGCAACTTCAACCCCGTCAATCCCAGGATTAGGCGGGGTTGTCTATTTCCCTGAAAGACGCGAAGTACTGAGACTAATGTAAGCTACCTGACAATCTGGTTGTTAAGTAGTTAACTAAGCCGCATGAATAGAAGTCGTATCACCTTTACCCTGAACGAGCTCGTCTATGTATTGAACTCCACTGCGGATCGGCTGCTTCGGGCAAATTTTGAACTGACATATAGCCAGTTTCTCTTTCTTGTAACCCTGATGAGCCAGGACAAACCGACGCCTAGCTATCTAGCCGAGTGCTTAGGTGTTTCTCGAGCGGCAGTAAGCCAGAGGCTCTCCTGGTTTCAAGAACGAAACCTCGTAAAGGTCTCGAGGGTATTCGGAAACGAGAAAAATCTTGCTTTAGAAGTAACTCGTAAGGGAGAGCTGTTGACCAACCAATCTGCAGACTTTTTGGAAAAGGAGTTCAGAATCCTTTTTGATGGCGGAGGTTCAGTTGATTTGGAAAAACTAGAAAAGACATTGACCCAGGTAAAGACACAGCTCATAAAGAATATGGAGTCCAGAAATGCAGCCTGAGAAACTTTTTGACCTTTCGCGTCTGAAACACATTAAAAGCCTTTTCCGGCTAGCAGTGATTTCAGTTGTAGGAGCAATCGTCCTAGTCCCGCTCTGGTTTTTGGACACTAGGGAACTACTCGGCGTATCTGTTTGGGAAAAGCCGATTAAGTTCTTCATTTCTTCGGCTATCTTTTCATTTACCTACTCGTGGCTCAGTTCCTTTATAACGAGGGGCGGCCGCTGGGTAAAGCTAGCAGGATTGTTTATCGCAATTTCTCTGACTGTTGAATTGGTTCTAATCTCGGCTATGGCGATTTTAGGAACCACTAGCCACTTCAATGTCTCTTCCCCAACAGCAATTGTTATTTGGTCGTTGATGGCAACGTTCATTTCGATTGTGCTTTTCTCAACAATCTTCATCAGCGTGATGATTATGTTTCAAAAGCAGCAGGAGTTCAATCTCAAGCTGGCACTCGCCTTAGGAAGCATCAACACTGCGGTTGGTATGGGGCTGGCTTACTTAATGACTTGGCCATCTGCCAACCAACTGGCCAACTACCAAGGGATAGCCGGAGCCCACGCAGTGGGGGTTCCAGATGGTGGTCCTGGTTTGCCATTTCTTGGCTGGAGCACGGTCGCAGGAGATCTGCGAGTGGGTCACTTTTTTGGACTTCACTCGATCCAGGTGGCAGCCATCCTGCTAGCCCTATCTTTGCTACTGCCTCTTGCATTCCGAGTTCCACTGATCTTGGTGGGCAACCTTACCTGGCTTGGTTTTGTTGGTCTTGTGACCTGGCAGTCGCTGAGAGCTGAGCCATTCTCTTCGCCAAGCGAGCTGACAATCATAAGTTTTGTAGCTCTAGCTGCAATAGCGTCGATTCTTTTCGTTGCCCTTTCGCTAACTCGATCAAGGGCTCAATGAGAGACAATGGCGTAGAGAGATGGCGTAGAAAGTGATTTGGCAGACACTAACCACGGCATTTATGCGGGCAAGAGGGCGGTAGTGCGAATCTCCCATCTCCGCGCTCGGGCGGCGGAGAATGTTCCGCCTAGGTGCCGAGGGTGCCGAGGTAGAGGCTGATGACCTTGGGGTCGTTCAGCAGGTCACGTCCTGTGCCCGTGTAGGCGTCGACGCCCTGGTCCAGGACGTAGGCGCGGTCACAAATCTGCAGGCAACGCCTGGCGTTTTGCTCCACCATGATCGTGGTGACACCGGCCTTGTTGATGTCGGAGACGCGAATGAAGGCTTCGTCCTGTCGCACGGGCGAGAGACCGGCTGAGGGCTCATCGAGGAGCAAAACCTTGGGATTCATCATCAGTGCGCGTCCCATGGCCACCATCTGGCGCTCACCGCCGGAGAGAGACCCTGCACGCTGCTTGAGGCGCTTCTTCAGCTCATCAAAAAGGCCAACAACGAACTCCAGGCGCTCCGCATAGTGCTTGGGCTGCTGGTAGATCCCCATCTGGAGGTTTTCCTCGATGGTCAGACTGGGGAAGACGTTGTTGTTCTGCGGGACCATGCCAACACCGCGCTCGACCAACTTGTTGGCCTTAAGTCCGGTGATGTCATCACCATTGAGGGAGATGCGTCCATCACGAACCTTCACCTGACCAAAAATCGCCTTGAGAAGAGTGGACTTCCCTGCTCCGTTAGGCCCGATGATGCCGATCAGCTCACCCTGGCGAGCTTCGATGCTGCAGCCATTAAGGATGTTGACTCCGGGGAGATATCCGGCGACGAGGTTCTCGACGCTAATGACGGGGGACTGAGTCTCAGGCATTGTGCTTCTCGCTCTTCTTAATCCGACTTACTCGGAAATCTTCGGGATACGGCCGGTGACGGTTCCGAGGTCAGTGTCCTGGTGCGATCCCAGGTAAGCATCAATGACGGCAGGGTTCTTCATGACCTCGTCAGGGGGACCCTCGGCGACGACTTTGCCCTCGGCCAGCACGACGACCCAGTCGGCGATGTGACTCACCATGTGCATGTCGTGCTCCACAAAAAGCACTGTCATTCCCTCGGTCTTGAGGTCCAGGATGTGTTCCAGGAGTGACTCCGTGAGAGCGGGGTTGACACCGGCCATGGGCTCATCGAGCATCACCAGCTCTGGTTCGCTCATCAGAGCGCGGGCCATTTCCAAGAGCTTGCGCTGACCACCCGAGAGGCTTGCCGCAAAATCGTCCTTCTTGGTATCGAGCTTGAACTTTGTGAGAAGGCGCATTGCCTTCTCGGCGATCTCATCGTCTTGTGCCTTCCACAGGAAAGGGAACAAGGAGGTGAGGAAGTGCTCTCCCTTTTGGTTCTTGGAACCCAGCTTCATGTTCTCGAGCACGGTGAGCAGGCCGAGAGCCTTAGTCAGCTGAAACGTTCGGACCTGGCCCATTTGCGCCAACCTAAAGGCTGGAACGCCGGCGATATTGCGGCCATCAAAGGTCCACTCACCGGTGTCTGGCTTGTCAAAGCCGGTTAACAGATTGAACAGTGTGGTCTTGCCGGCACCGTTGGGCCCAATGAGTGCTGTGATCGCACCGCGAGGAATCTCCAAGTGCTCAACGTCAACTGCGGTGAGACCACCGAACTGACGGTGAACGTGGTCCATCGTGATGATGGGGTCCACCTTCTTAACCCCAGGCTCAATCGTTCCGATATGAAGACCTGTGGTCTTCACAACCTTGTCGGCACTGCTCTTACTTGACAAAGGTCAACTCCCTCTTGTCGCCAAGGACTCCTTGGGGGCGGAATATGACGAGAAGGGCGAGCCCGGCGCCAACGAGGACGAAACGCAGCGTCGCAGCCTGCTGCGACGACACCATCGGCAGGATGCCAGAGGACACGAGTGCTGGCAGCACGTTGGAGAGGAAGGCCTGGAGGACCCAGAACACGACCGCTCCAAGAAGTGGACCGAACACGGTTGCTGCTCCACCGAGGAGGAGAGCTGTCCACACGAAGAAGGTCAGCGAGGTGACATACACATTCGGGTTCACCGCACTCGGAAGGGCATAAACGATGCCACCGATTGCTGCGATGACACCACCGATGATGAGCGCCTGCATCTTGTAGGAGAAGACGTTCTTGCCCAGAGCACGAACGGCGTCCTCGTCTTCGCGAATGCCCTTGATGACACGCCCCCACGGGCTATTCATCAAGCGCCACACAAAGAGCGCCGCAAGCCCCACCAGAATGAGCCCAATCACCAGAACCCAGAGTTCCACCTCGTTATAGACCCAGGGGCCAAATCCATAGGTTCCCTCGGGGAACGGATTCGATGCACGGAAACTCGCGTGGTAACCGAAGAGGCCATCTGCGGATCCGGTGTATTCCTCAAACGCAGTGGTGAGGAACAACAGACGCAGTATTTCGGCGGTGGCGATGGTCACAATTGCCAGATAATCCCCTCGAAGCCGCAGTGTCGGGACACCCATCAGGATGGCAAATCCGATCGCCGCCGCAATGCCAATCAGGGCAGAGAGCCACCAGGGCAGACCAAAGGTAAGGATAGAAATTGCGTATCCGTAGGCGCCAACGGCCATAAAGCCCGCGATACCGAAGTTCAGCAGGCCAGCGAAACCGAAGTGAACAGCGAGGCCGAGAGCGGCAAGGGCAAAAGCCATCGTCGCGGGACTCAGCAGTGACTGCGCCGTGTTCGAGAGGATTGATCCCCAGTCCATGTTCGCTCCCCTAACCTATTCGTTCTTTTCGGCCCAAGATGCCCTGGGGCCTCACAAGCAGAATTGCGATGAGCAACACGAGAGCGCCGACATACTTCAGGTCGGAGGGGATGACCAGAGCGGACGTCTCGACCAGGATCCCCACGATGAGGGCTCCCAGGAGAGCGCCAAAGGCCGTTCCCAAACCGCCGAGGACCACGGCGGCGAACATCAGTAGCAGAATCTTCTCTCCCATGTCCCACTTGATTCCAGGTCGGAAGTAGGCCCAGAGGATTCCAGCGAGACCGGCGAGTACCGAGGCCAAGATCCAGACGATCCGCACCACGCGGTCAACATCGATTCCCGAGGCAGCAGCAAGCGCGGAGTTGTCAGAGATGGCGCGAGTTGCCTTACCGGTGTTGGAGTACATCAACCAGAGGGCGAAGAGCACAATGACGACAAGGCTGATGGCCATGCTGCTGAGGTCCACGACGCTCAGAGCAACTGCGCCAAACAGCGGGATCTTGTCGCCGCCAGAGCCTGGCAGCTGTGTCGTGCCACCGCCGACGAAGAATTGGAAGACGTAGCGAACGGCCAAGGACAGTCCGATACTCACAATCATCAGCTGGACGAGGCCCAAGCCTCGTTGTCGAAGCGGTCGCCACAGCCCTGCGTCCTGGGCCCAACCCAGCCCGGCACTTGCAACTAGAGCAAGAGGGAAGGCAATCCACAGTGGCAGAGCAAGGACAACACCGAAGGCCAGCGCCATCAGGGCGCCAAAGGTCACCAGTTCAGCGTGAGAGAAGTTGGAGAGTCCCGTTGTGCCATACACCAGGGACAGTCCAATCGAGGCGAGTCCGAGCATAAGACCGAAGTTGATGCCATAAATCAGGCGTTGGACGATTTGGTCGAACAGGGTAACAACCTGCCGTTCGCCCTCGCCGATGAAGAAGTTCTTGACCACGCTTCCGCTTGGCCCTATTTCTACGCTCTGCGTGGCACCACCCTCAAGAACTGCAATTCCTTCTGGCAACGTGCTTTCGTCCAGGGTGACGCTATAGATGCCGCCCTCGGGCACGCCGATCGCCCATTTTCCCTCGGCGTCGGTGACAATCTCTGCGCTGTAGCTGTCGTTGGCCACTTCGATGCGGACATCCGCAATCGGCTCGCCCTCATTCTTGACGTTGCCCGCAATGCGGAAGTCATACTCTTCGCCGGTGGTGTCAGCGATAGCGGGGGCTGCCGCGAAGGCTCCCATGAGGCCCAAGAGGACAATCATCATAGTTTTCAAGAGCGACCGTCTGTGGCTACCGATTCTGCTGGGAGTGACAGATGTCACGGTGCCTCCGATGAATCGTGCAAACATGTCGGTCACGCCATTTCTCTTCGCATCTCCACTGACGCGGGGGCTGCTGGTCAAGTTATCTGTATGAACAGTGCTCCCATTATGCCGATGTAAGCGCCCCAGGTCTAACCCGTTACCATATAAACAACTACGTTGGCCAACCACGGCACGCTTAACAGGCTGAATTTCGGGGGATTTCATGGCAGAAAATGATCCTTTCGGATTTGTCGGGCTCACCTACGACGACGTGATGTTGTTGCCCGCTCACACTGGTGTCATCCCGAGCGACGCCGACACGACGACTCAACTCACGAAGCGCATCAGGGTCCATGCACCGTTGGTGTCCGCTGCGATGGACACTGTTACCGAAGAGCGCATGGCAATTGCCATGGCGCGCCAGGGCGGGCTTGGTGTTTTGCACCGCAATCTCTCCATTGAGGACCAGGCCAGCGCGGCTGACAAAGTGAAGCGCAGCGAGTCCGGAATGATCACCAACCCGGTCACCATCACCCCCGATGCGACAGTCGCGGATGTCGATGACCTCTGCGCTCGCTTCCGAGTCTCTGGAGTTCCGGTTGTTGAGGGTGAGGGTGTTCTGGTGGGCATCATCACCAACCGCGATATGCGCTTCGTCCCGCGCGCCGAGGCGCACCGCACACTCGTCAAAGATGTGATGACCAAGGCGAACCTCATCACAGCCCCCGAGGGTATTTCGCAGAGCGAGGCGCTCGCAATTTTTGCCACCCACAAGATTGAGAAGCTCCCGCTCGTTGATCAGCAGGGCCGACTGAAGGGCCTGATTACGGTCAAAGATTTCGACAAGAGCGAGAAGTATCCCAACGCCACCAAGGACTCCGAGGGTCGCCTGCGCGTGGGTGCGGCCATTGGTTTCTTTGGCGACGCATGGGAACGCGCTGGTGCTTTGCGCGATGCGGGAATCGACGTCCTGGTTGTTGACACCGCAAACGGTGACTCCAAGGGCGTGCTCGAGATCATCGCGAAGCTCAAGAAGGACAAGGCATTCGGGGCTATTGACGTCATTGGCGGCAACATCGCCACCAAGGCCGGGGCCCAAGCCTTAATCGACGCTGGAGCGGACGCCGTCAAGGTGGGGGTGGGCCCAGGTTCAATCTGCACCACTCGGGTTGTTGCCGGCGTTGGTGTTCCTCAGATCACCGCGGTCTATGAGGCGTCTCTCGCGGCTAAGCGCGCGGGGGTTCCCCTCATTGCTGATGGCGGCTTGCAATACTCCGGTGATATCGCCAAGGCCCTGGTGGCTGGCGCCAACTCGGTCATGCTCGGTTCGCTGCTCGCTGGCACTGACGAAAGCCCCGGCGATCTCATCTTCGTCAACGGTAAGCAGTTCAAGAACTACCGGGGCATGGGCTCCCTGGGCGCTCTTCAGACCAGGGGCACCAAGACCTCCTATTCGAGGGACCGTTACTTCCAGGCTGATGTGCCAAGCGATGAGCAACTCATTGCCGAGGGCATCGAGGGCCAGGTTCCCCACCGCGGCCCCTTGGGCTCGGTGGTCTATCAACTCTTGGGTGGCCTTCGTCAATCCATGTTCTATACCGGTGCCGCGACAATCGACGAGCTGAAGGCCAAGGGGAAGTTTGTGCGGATCACTCCTGCGGGCCTCAAAGAGTCACACCCCCACGACATTCAGATGGTCGTGGAAGCCCCCAACTACCGCCGCTAGAGCGCACTCGGTGCTTCGCCGATAGGCTAGTGCGCGTGAATGAGGTTGAGGTAGGACTCACGAAGCGAGCCGTTCGGGCGTATTCCTTTGACGACGTTGCGGTCGTCCCCAGTCGTCGAACCCGCGACCCCGAGGACGTCTCCATCGAATGGAAAATCGACGCGTTCACCTTCCGCTCTCCGGTCATTGCCGCTCCCATGGACTCGGTCATGTCGCCTGCGAGCGCCATTGCGCTCGGGAAACTTGGCGGGCTCGGTGTGTTGAATCTCGAGGGTCTGTGGACCAGGTATGAGGACCCCACTAAGGCTTACAAGGAAATCGCCTCTCTGTCTGAGGAGGAGGCAACCAGGGGATTGCAGCGGATTTATGCCGAGCCCATCAAGCCTGAGCTGATCACGTTACGCCTTGCAGAAATTAGGGATGCGGGTGTCCCCGTCGCTGGCGCTTTGAGCCCTCAGCGCACCCACGAGTTTTCGCAGGCGGTGCTCGGTGCCGGGGTCGACCTATTTGTCATCCGTGGCACCACGGTGAGCGCTGAACACGTGAGTAAGAACCGCGAGCCGCTCAACTTGAAAGAGTTCATTTACCAGCTTGATGTCCCCGTCATCGTGGGTGGTGCCGCCACCTACACCGCAGCCCTCCACTTGATGCGCACTGGCGCAGCCGGTGTGCTGGTGGGCTTTGGCGGAGGCGCTGCATCGTCGACTAGGGCGTCGCTCGGGATTCACGCACCGATGGCCACCGCTATTTCTGATGTTGCTAGCGCTAGGCGCGAGTACTTGGACGAATCCGGCGGTCGCTACGTTCACGTCATTGCTGATGGTGGCCTTGGTCGAAGCGGCGATATCGTCGCGGCGATCGCAACCGGGGCTGACGCGGTCATGCTTGGCTCGACTTTGGCCAGAGCTGGCGAAGCGCCTGGCCAAGGCTGGCACTGGGGCCCCGAGGCCCACCACGCCACGATGCCCCGTGGATATCGCGCGTGGGTGGGCCAGGACGGTCCTTTGGACGAGGTTCTCTATGGCCCAGCGCACTCGGCTGATGGTCGCACCAACCTGATGGGGGCACTGCGCCACTCGATGGCGACCTGTGGGTATTCGGATCTCAAAGAATTCCAGCGCGTAGAGATTGTGGTCTCGCGCTAGTCGAACCAGGTGTTTTGTAAGCCCCACCAACTACGCTCCTAAGCGTTGGTGATGTGAGGAGACTGCTGTGTGGCGAGTAGCGCGACGGCCGAAGTGGATTGCCGCTCTCGTTCTTGCCTTGGTCGTTGCCGGAGTCTTTGCCTTCCTTGGCCAATGGCAGTTGGAGCGCAGTATCGCCGAGGCCACCGTCATCGAGCGCGACACAGAAAACACGGTGCCACTTACGAGCATCGCTACCCCCCAGTCAGTGATTACGACAGACGCCAGCGGCCGGATGGTCAGCGTGATGTGCTCGTTTGTTGAGGGGGACGATGTGGTGATTACCAATCGACCCACCGGCAGCGGCACTGGATCGTGGCTGGTTCGTCACTGCAGGACCCCTGAGGGGGCATCCCTTGCCGTTGCTGTGGGATGGTCGCCAGAGACCATTACCCCCTCTGAGATTGCTCATTCCGCAACACCACTGGTTGGACGCTATGTGCCGACCGAATCCCCTCAGCAGTCTGATTTTCGGGCGGGAGAGCGCCAGGCGATAGCCGTTCCAGAACTGCTGAACCTGTGGGCCAACCCGGGTCCCGTGTACGGCGGCTACCTGGTCGCGGCCGGGGCACCCGAGGGTTTACTCACCATTGGCACGCAGGCCCCGGTGACCGAACGCCAGCTGAATTGGCTCAATCTCTTCTACGCGGCCGAGTGGGCAATCTTTGGTGTCTTCGCACTCTATCTCTGGTACCGACTGGTGAAGGATGAGTGGGAGCGCGAGCTCGAGGAAGCATCCAGGCAATCCCCCTAAACTTGGGGCATGGTTTCCCCCGTGGCACTAACTGGCGCCCAGGTAGAGCGGGTGTCCACCGCGCTGACGTGGTTCACCCGCGCCGCTAATGTCACCGGGGTCCTACTGCTTCTCTTGGCAATCGAAATCATCGCCAAATATGGCTTTGGTCGTGAGCTGGAAATGTTGGGACCCCAGGGCTTCCTGGCCTTTGTTCCCAACGACACCGTGCAGGCCATCAATCTCTCCTCAGCGATTCTTATTGCCCACGGCTGGTTCTATGTCGTCTACCTGTTCACCTGCTTTCGAGTGTGGAGCCTTGTGCGGTGGCCCTTCTGGCGTTTCTTGTGGCTCGCCTCCGGTGGCTTGTTTCCAGTGTTTTCTTTCTTCCTGGAGCGCTGGGCCCACTGGGTGGTTGACGGGATCATCGCAACTGCGGAGAGTGATTCGTGAGTGAGCACCGCCCCGTCCTGGTGGTTGACTTTGGGGCCCAGTATGCCCAGCTGATTGCTAGGCGGGTTCGTGAAGCGGGCGTCTATTCAGAAATCATTTCTCACCACGCAAGCGCTGCGGAGATTGACGCCAAGAACCCGCTCGCCATTGTGCTCAGCGGTGGCCCCTCGAGTGTGTATGACGAGGGATCGCCGACACTTCAGGAGGGGATTCTCGAGCTTGGTGTTCCAGTGCTGGGCATTTGCTACGGCTTCCAGGTGATGGCCCAGGCGCTTGGTGGCGATGTTGGCAAGACAGGCCTTCGTGAATACGGCGCGACCGCGACGAGAGTTAACCCAGCTCTCACCCCCCTCTTCGCCGGCCAGCCTGAGAAACAAACCACCTGGATGAGCCATGGCGACCAGGTGCAGAGCGCCCCACCCGGCTTTCAGGTCTTAGCCTCCACCGATGCCACCGCAGTAGCGGCGTTTGGGTCAGAGGACACGAAGATGTTCGGGGTGCAGTGGCACCCCGAGGTGAAGCACTCCGAGCATGGGCAGGGCGTTCTCGAGAACTTTCTCCACAAGGTTGTGGGACTAGATCGCAGTTGGACCAGTGGCAACGTG
>Ga0247831_1002207_pt1 | contig 32726 bp, 27 predicted proteins | sample LaCruzMarch2015__9_FD_192406 | JGI IMG/M metagenome (GOLD analysis project Ga0247831, IMG submission 192406) | Freshwater microbial communities from meromictic Lake La Cruz, Castile-La Mancha, Spain - LaCruzMarch2015_1m | ecosystem: Environmental > Aquatic > Freshwater > Lake | place: Spain...
CTCTGCGCGAGAAAATTTATGGCATTTGGCAAACCATCAGCTGGTCGGATTTGGCCCAACTGGTGCAATCTGTCGCTTGCGGTTTGCATCAGGCGGGTCTGCAGCGCGGCGAGCACCTGATCGTGGTTGGCGCCAACCGCCCCAGGCTTTACGCCACCATGCTGGCGGCGCAGTCGTTGGGCGCGATTCCGGTGCCGCTGTACCAAGATGCCGCTGCCGCCGAATGCGTTTTCCCGATCACCAATGCCGAAGTGCGTTTTTGCGTGGTGGAAGACCAAGAGCAGGTCGACAAGATGCTGGAAGTGCGTGAGCAGTGCCCGCAATTGACCCACATCATCTATGACAACCCGCGCGGCTTGCGAAAATACGCCGAAGACGGCCTGGGCTCTCTGGAAGAGCTGATCGCCGCCGGTGGCGTGTTTGCCCAGCAGCATCCACAGTTCTTCAAGGAAGAAGTCGAAAAATCGGCCTACACGGATGTGGCGGCGATGTTCTTCACATCGGGCACCACGGGCAACCCCAAGGGCGTGGTGCACACGCACGGCTCCTTGATCGACCGCGCCGATGCCGGGGCCGAATTTGACAAACTGACCAGCGACGAGGATGTGTTGGCTTACATGCCGCCGGCCTGGATTGGCCAGAACATTTTCAGCTACGCGCAATGGTTGGTCTGCGGCTACGTGGTCAATTGCCCCGAGTCATCGGCCACGGTGACCATCGACCTGAAAGAAATCGGCCCGACTTATTACTTCGCGCCGCCCCGGGTGTTTGAGGGGATGCTGACCAGCGTGATGATCCGCATGGAAGACGCGGGCAGCTTCAAGCGCAAGTTGTTCCACTACTTCATGGGTGTGGCCAAAAAAGTCGGCCCGGCCTTGATGGACGGCCAGTCGGTCGGCTTCATCGACCGTTTGATGTATGGCTTGGGGAACCTGATGGTTTTTGGCCCCTTGCGCAATAACCTGGGTTTCAGCCGCGTGCGTGTGGCCTACACCGCGGGCGAGGCGATTGGCCCCGACTTGTTCACCTTTTTCCGCTCGATCGGCGTGAACATCAAGCAACTGTATGGCTCTACCGAAACCGCTGTGTTCGTGTGCCTGCAACCTGACAACCAGGCGCGAGCCGACACCGTGGGCGTGCCGTGCAAGGGTGTGGAAATCAAGGTCGCCGACAACGGCGAGATCCTGGTCAAGTCGCCCGGCTTGCTCAAGGGCTATTACAAAAACCAAAAAGCCACCGACGAGGTGCTGACGGCTGACGGTTGGTACCACACCAGCGATGCGGGTTTCATCGATTCACACGGCCACCTGAAGATCATCGACCGCGTCAAAGACGTGGGCCGCATTCAGGGCGGTGCCAACGACGGCGCCATGTTTGCGCCCAAGTACGTCGAAAACAAACTCAAGTTTTTCCCCTTCATCAAAGAGGTGGTGGCTTACGGCGACCAGCGCGAAAAAGTGTGCGTCATGCTCAACATCGACTTTGATGCCGTGGGCAACTGGGCAGAGCGCCGCAACCTGTCCTATGCCGGTTATACCGATCTGGCCCAAAAATCCGAGGTGTACCAACTGATCAAAGATTGCGTGGAAAAAGTCAATGCCGACTTGGCCGAAGACGCCTTGTTGGCGGGCAGTCAAGTCTCTCGCTTTTTGGTCTTGCACAAAGAGCTCGACGCCGACGACGGCGAACTCACCCGCACCAACAAAGTTCGCCGCGGCTTCATTGCCGACAAATACAAACCGCTGGTGGATGGCCTGTACGAGGGCAAAGCCGAGCAATTCATCGAGACGGTGGTCAAGTTCGAAGATGGCCGCACCGGCAGCGTCAGCGCCACGCTCAAAATTTCCGACGCCAAAACATTCACACCCGTGAAGGCCGCAGCATGACCAAGAAAATCGGCGACGTCATCCTGGACGTCAACAACATCAGTTTGCGTTTCGGCGGCGTGAAGGCGTTGACCGACATCTCGTTCAACGTGCGCGAGCACGAGGTGCGCGCCATCATTGGCCCCAACGGTGCAGGCAAGAGCTCGATGCTCAACTGCATCAACGGGGTGTACACCCCGCAAGAGGGCAGCATCACCTTCCGTGGTCAGAAGTTTGACCACATGAACAGCCGCCAAGTGGCCGAGATGGGCATTGCCCGCACCTTCCAGAACTTGGCCTTGTTCAAGGGCATGAGCGTGATCGACAACATCATGACTGGCCGCAATTTGCACATCAAGAGCAACTTGTTCTTGCAGGCCTTGCGCATCGGCCCCGCCCAGCGCGAGGAAGAAAAGAACCGCGAATTTGTCGAGCACATCATCGACTTCCTGGAGATCCAGGCTTTTCGCAAAACACCTGTGGGCCAGCTGCCTTATGGCCTGCAAAAGCGGGTGGACCTGGGCCGCGCTTTGGCCATGGAGCCCAAGGTGCTGCTGCTTGACGAGCCGATGGCCGGCATGAACATGGAAGAAAAGCAGGACATGTGCCGCTTCATTCTGGATGTGAACGACGAATTCGGCTCGACCATCGTGCTGATCGAGCACGACATGGGTGTGGTGATGGACATTTCGGACCGCGTGGTGGTGCTCGATTACGGTAAAAAAATCGGCGACGGGACTCCCGAAGAAGTGCGCAACAACGAAGAAGTGATCAGTGCCTATCTGGGCACCAGCCACTAAGGAGAAAACAACATGGCATTTTTTCTGGAAGCTCTTTTGGGTGGCCTGATGGCCGGCATGCTTTACTCGCTTGTGGCGCTTGGCTTTGTTTTGATTTTCAAGGCTTCAGGTGTGTTCAATTTTGCACAAGGCGCGATGGTGCTGTTCGCTGCTTTGGCCATGGCACGTTTTGCCGAATGGGTGCCAGGCTGGTTGGGCATCGAGGATAAGTTCCTGGGCAACCTGATCGCTTTTTTACTGGCGGCTGTGGTCATGTTTGTGTTGGCTTGGCTGATCGAGCGCTTGGTGCTGCGCCACTTGGTCAATCAAGAAGGTGTCACCTTGCTCATGGCCACGTTGGGCATCACCTATTTTCTGGATGGCCTGGGTCAGACCATCTTTGGCAGCGACATCTACAAGATTGACGTGGGCATGCCCAAAGACCCGGTGTTCTTGTTGGACTCGGTGTTTCCGGGTGGCGTGCTGGTCAACCTGGAAGACGTCTATGCGGCTTGCATTGCGGCTTTGCTGGTGGTGGTTTTGTCGCTTTTTTTCCAAAAAACCGGTACTGGACGCGCCCTGCGTGCGGTGGCCGATGACCACCAAGCCGCTCAGTCGATTGGCATTCCACTTAACCGCATTTGGGTGATCGTTTGGTTTGTCGCGGGTATTACCGCCTTGGTGGCCGGCATCATCTGGGGCTCCAAGATGGGTGTGCAGTTCTCGTTGACCACGGTGGCTTTGCGTGCTTTGCCGGTGATCATTTTGGGTGGCTTGACTTCGGTGCCGGGCGCGATCATTGGCGGCCTGATCATTGGTGTGGGAGAAAAATTGTCCGAGGTGTACCTGGGCCCCTATGTGGGCGGCGGCATCGAGATCTGGTTTGCGTATGTGCTGGCTTTGGTGTTCTTGCTGTTCCGCCCGCAAGGCCTGTTCGGCGAAAAAATCATTGACCGCGTGTAAGGAGAGACACCATGTTTTACAGAGAAAACGGTCAATTCAAGACCTCTTACCGCAAAGACCAGCAGATCTTTGCGATTGCGCAAGACCGTTGGGCCATCTTGGCGCTCATCGCTTTTGCATTCATCGGCGTGCCCTTCATCGCCGATGAGTACATGTTCCGCGCCATTCTGATTCCCTTCCTCATCTTGTCGCTGGCCGCTTTGGGCGTGAACATCCTGGTGGGGTACTGCGGGCAGATTTCGCTGGGTTCGGGTGCGTTCATGGCCGTGGGGGCCTACATGGCCTACAACACCTACATCCGCATCGAGGGCATGCCGCTGATCGTGGCTTTGTTGGCCGGTGGCTTTTTTGCCACCTTGGTGGGGGTGTTTTTTGGCATTCCCAGTTTGCGCGTCAAAGGCTTGTATCTGGCGGTGGCCACCTTGGCCGCTCAGTTCTTTTGCGACTGGGCTTTCCTGCGCGTAGGCTGGTTCACCAACAACAACGCCTCGGGCTCGGTGTCGGTGTCCAACCTGAATGTGTTTGGCCTGCCGATTGACACGCCACTGCAAAAATACATCTTCTGCCTGGTGTTCTTGGTGGTGTTTGGTCTGTTGGCCAAGAATTTGGTGCGCAGTGCCATTGGTCGTGAGTGGATGGCCATTCGCGACATGGACGTGGCCGCTGCCGTCATTGGCATTCGCCCTGTTTACGCCAAGCTCACCGCCTTTGCAGTCAGCTCGTTCATCGTGGGTGTGGCCGGCGGCCTGTGGGGCTTTGTGCACCTGGGCTCTTGGGAGCCTGCGGCTTTCTCGATTGACCGCTCTTTCCAGTTGCTGTTCATGGTCATCATCGGTGGCATGGGCTCCATTATGGGCAGCTTCTTCGGTGCCGCTTTCATTGTGATCTTGCCAATTTTCCTCAACCAGTTCCTGCCTTGGGCAGGCGGCATGGTGGGCGTGAACATATCGACTGCAGCCGTCTCGCACACCGAATTCATGATCTTTGGCGCACTGATTGTGTGGTTCCTGATCGTGGAGCCGCATGGCTTGGCCAAACTGTGGTCGGTGGCCAAACAAAAGCTGCGTCTGTGGCCTTTTCCCCATTGATTTTTTCCGTCATTGATTTTCAACGTGTTTTTCTAAGTGCTTCCAACTTTTTTTAACAGGAGACAAACCATGAAGCTTCGTCAACTCGTTCTGGCCACTACGGTGGCGGCTGCAGGTCTTGCCAGTGCGCTGGTCAGCACCGTGGCCACGGCTCAAACCAAAGAGCAGTTCTTCCCCGTGCTGGTCTACCGCACAGGTGCCTACGCCCCCAACGGCGTGCCCTTTGCCAACGGCTATGTCGACTACCTTAAGCTGGTCAATGCGCGCGGCGGCATCAACGGCGTGAAGGTGTCGTTTGAAGAGTGCGAAACCGGCTATGCCACCGACCGTGGCGTGGAGTGCTACGAGCGCCTGAAGGGCAAAAACGGCGGCGCGACCGTGTTCCAGCCTTTGTCCACCGGCATCACCTTCGCCCTGACCGAAAAAGCCCCTGGCGACAAGATCCCCTTGATCACCGCAGGTTACGGCCGCAGCGAATCGGCTGACGGCGGCGTGTTCAAGTGGAACTTCCCACTGGCAGGCACCTACTGGGTGGCCGGTGACGTGATCATCCAGGACATCGGCAAAAAGGCCGGTGGTGTCGATAAGCTCAAAGGCAAGCACATCGCTTTGGTTTACCACGACAGCCCATTCGGCAAAGAAGCCATCCCGATCTTGCAAGAGCGCGCCGCCATGCACGGCTTCAAGCTGAGCCTCTTGCCCGTGACCCACCCCGGCGTGGAGCAAAAGTCCACCTGGCTGCAAATTCGCCGCGATCGCCCTGACTATGTTGTCAACTGGGGCTGGGGTGTGATGAACTCCACCTTGCTCAAGGAAGCGCAAGCCACTGGCTACCCCCGTGAAAACATCTGGGGCGTGTGGTGGGCGGGTGCCGAACCTGATGTCAAAGACATCGGCATGGGCGCCAAGGGTTACAACGCCATCACCATGCAGCACGGCGCTGAAAAAGGTTCCGCTGTGGTCAAGGAAGTGCTGGAGAAGTTGCACGCCAAGAACCAAGGCACAGGCCCTAAGGACGAAGTGGGTGAAGTGCTTTACATGCGCGGTTTGTTCAGCGCCATGTTCGCCATCGAAGGTGTGCGCCAAGCCCAAGAGAAATATGGCAAAGGCAAGGTCATGACTGGCGAGCAAGCACGCTGGGGTTTTGAAAACCTGAACCTGACGCAGCCCAAGTTGGATGCCCTGGGCTTCAAGGGCGTGTTGCGCCCGATCTCCACCTCCTGTGCAGACCACATGGGTGCCAACTGGGCCCGTATCCACACATGGGACGGCGCCAAGTGGCAATTCAGCAGCGACTGGATGCAGGCCGATGAGCAGATCATCAAGCCGATGGTCAAGGCCGCTGCCGACAAGTACGCTGCCGAGAAAAAGATCACACGCCGCACCCCTGCGGATTGCCAGTCTTGATCTGAAACCACGCCTGCCGCGCAAGCGGCAGGTGGTCAGCTGCAACGGGCATTGGCCCGCCAGCAGCTGCCAAATGAAACCCTTGCGTGCAGCGGTTTCATTTGGCTTGAACCCCCAGAATTTGAAAAGGCACAGTCCATGAGCGACAAAAACATTGTTCTGAACGTCAATGGCATCGAGGTCATTTACAACCACGTCATCTTGGTGCTCAAGGGCGTGTCCCTGCAGGTGCCTGAGCAAGGCATCGTGTCCTTGCTCGGTGGCAATGGTGCGGGCAAAACCACCACGCTGCGGGCCATTTCCAACTTGCTCAAGGGCGAGCGCGGTGACGTGACCAAAGGCAGCATCGAGCTGCGAGGCGAGCGCATCGAAAACCTGACACCCGCCGATCTGGTCAACCGGGGCGTGGTGCAGGTCATGGAAGGGCGGCACTGCTTTGCCCACTTGTCGATCGAAGACAACTTGTTAACTGGCAGTTACACCCGCAAAGACAAGGGCGAGATCGCGGCCAACCTGGACAAGGTGTACACCTATTTCCCGCGCCTCAAAACCCGTCGCACTTCGCAAGCGGCCTACACCTCCGGTGGCGAGCAGCAGATGTGCGCCATTGGCCGTGCTTTGATGACCAACCCCAGCGTCATGTTGTTGGATGAGCCTTCGATGGGTCTGGCACCACAAATTGTTGAAGAGGTGTTCAACATCGTCAAAGATCTGAACGAGAAGGAAAAAGTCACCTTTTTGATCGCTGAGCAAAACACCAACATGGCGCTCAAATATTCTGACTACGGTTACATCATGGAGTCCGGCCGCATCGTGATGGACGGCGAGGCCGCAGACCTGCGCACCAACGAAGACGTGAAAGAGTTTTATCTCGGCATGGGTGGTGGTGAGCGCAAAAGCTTTAAGGATGTGAAGAGCTACAAGCGCCGCAAGCGTTGGTTGGCTTGATGTGCAGGCCTTCACCCGCTTACGTTCATAACGCAGTACCCCAGAAAGAAATCCATGTCTCAGCACTTTGATGCGTTGGAAACGCGCGCCCCAGAAGTCCGCGAAGCCGCCCTGATGGCCGCTTTGCCCGCGCAGGTCGCGCACGCCAAAGCCAAAGCCCCTGCTTTTGTCGAGTTGCTCAAGGGAGTGGATGCCGCCAGCGTCAACAGCCGCAATGCGCTGGCCCAATTGCCCGTGATCCGCAAAACCGAATTGCTGGAGCGCCAAAAGGCTTCTCGTGCGGCAGGCGGCAATGTGTTCGGCGGGTTCAGCACGCTCGGTTTTGGCCAAGGCATGACCCGCGTGTTTGCCAGCCCCGGCACCATTTACGAACCCGAAGGTGCTCGCGCTGACTACTGGCGCATGGCGCGTACGATGTTCGCAGCGGGCTTTCGTCCGGGTGAGTTGATCCACAACTGCTTCAGCTACCACTTCACACCCGCGGGCTCCATGATGGAAACCGGCGCGCACGCGCTGGGTTGCACGGTGTTTCCCGGCGGCATTGGTCAGACCGAGCAGCAAGTCACGGCCATGGCCGAGTTGCAGCCCGCGGGCTACATCGGCACACCGAGCTTTTTGAAAATCATCCTTGAAAAAGCCGCCGAGATGGGCGTGGCCCTGCCCAGCGTGCGCAAAGCGCTGGTGTCGGGCGAAGCTTTTCCCCCCAGCCTGCGCGATTGGATGACCGCGCACGGCGTGGATGCCTACCAGTGCTATGCCACCGCCGATGTGGGCTTGATCGCTTATGAAACCGCTTCGCGTGAGGGCTTGGTGCTTGACGAGGGTGTGATCGTCGAGATCGTGCGCCCCGGCACCGGCGACCCGGTGCCTGAAGGTGAAGTGGGCGAGCTGGTCATCACCACGCTCAACCCCGACTACCCGCTGATCCGTTTTGGCACAGGCGACTTGTCGGCCATCCTGCCGGGTACTTGCCCAACGGGTCGCACCGGCCAACGCATCAAGGGCTGGATGGGCCGGGCTGACCAGACCACCAAAATCAGGGGCATGTTTGTGCACCCAGGTCAGGTGGCCGAGATCGTTAAACGCTTTCCCGAAGTGAGCAAAGCCCGCTTGGTGGTGACGGGTGAGATGGCCAACGACCAGATGGCCTTGCATGTCGAGACCGCTCGTTTGTCCGACGATGCGCTCAAGGCCCGTGTGTCTGAAGCGGTGCGCGATGTGACCAAGCTCCGTGGTGATGTGCATCTGGTGGCGCAAGGCAGTTTGGCCAATGACGGTAAGGTGATTGAAGACGCCAGAAGCTACCAGTGACTGCGACTGGACCTTGATTTGGATCATGACCGTGTATCAAGCGGGAAATTAGGGAAAGCGCCTAAGTGTTTTCAGCTGAGCCAAGCCTAAACTTTGGCCTTACACTGGGAATCAACTTTTGAGGTTTGAAATGAAAAAATTGTTTGCCTTGGCCGCATTGGCCGCTGTTTCGGTGGGGGCGCTGGCCCAAGCCTACCCGGGCACCAAACCGATTTCCATCGTTGTGCCTTTCACTGCAGGCGGACCAACTGACCGTGTGGCACGCGATTTGGCCGAAGCCATGCGCAAACATGTGCCCGGCTCCAACTTTGTGGTCGAAAACGCGGCTGGCGCGGGCGGCACGATCGGCGCAAACAAAGTCGCCAAAGCCAACCCCGATGGTCACACCTTGTTGTTGCACCATATTGGCATGGCCGCCATCCCCGCCTTGTACCGCAAGCTTGCTTACAAACCGCTGGACGACTTCGAATACTTGGGCATGGTCAACGACGTGCCCATGACCTTGATCGGCAAGCCCCAATTGCCTGCCAACACGTATCGCGACTTCGAAAACTACATCCGCGCCAACTCCGGCAAACTCAACATTGCCCACGCGGGTTTGGGTTCTGCCTCGCACCTTTGTGGTTTGCTATGGCAATCCACATTGCAGACCAAAGAAGCGATGACCACGATCCCGTTTGGCGGCACTGCGCCGGCCATGACCGCCCTGATCGGTGGCCAGGTCGACGTGATGTGTGACCAAACCACTAACACCACCCAGCAAATCGAGTCCGGTCGTGTCAAAGCTTTTGCTGTGACCACTGCCAAGCCTTTGAGCACACACCCCGTGCTCAAGCACTACCCCAGCTTGCAAGAGATGGGCCTCAAAGGCTTCAACTTGACCATCTGGCACGGCTTGTATGCCCCTAAAGGCACACCCGAAGCCATCACCAAAACCTTGAACGAGGCTTTGCAGAAAGCGCTGAAGGACCCCGAGTTCATCAAAAAGAACGAAGGCTTGGGCGCCCTGGTGGTGACCGACAACAGAACCAATCCTGCTGAGCACAAGAAATTTGTGACCGCTGAAATGGTCAAGATCAAGGCCGCTGTGGACGCTGCTGGCAAATACGCCGACTGACGGTCCCTTGGCTCACCACAAAAAGCCCGATCTGATCGGGCTTTTTGCTTGAGCACTTCTGCGCACTGGGCCGTCGACTTGCCTTTTTGTAGGAACCCACCCCGAGGGCGATGGGCATGGCACATGCCAGGCAAATTGAAAAGAAAGCCGTGAGCCGTTCAGTTGCCGAATTTTTCTGTCCCCAAAATCCCCAACTTGTTCAAACCCTGCCGTTGGGCCCCAGCCAGCACGGCTGCTGTGGCTTCGTATTTGGCCTGGGGGTGCGAGCGGATGTGCAGCTCGGGTTGGGGTTGCAGCAAAGTGGCCTGGGCCAGTTGCGCCTGCAAAGCCGCGCGGTCAACCAAGGCTTGGCCATTCCACGAGATCACCGAGCTGGCATCGATGTCGATGCGAATGACCTGCGGCGGGCTGGGCGGCGGCGCGGCGCTGGTCACAGGCATGTCCAGGTTGACCGCGTGCAATTGCGCAGGAATGGTGATGATCAGCATGATCAACAGCACCAACATTACGTCGATCAGCGGCGTGGTGTTGATGTCCATCATCAGCTCGTCTTCTTCGGGTGGACTCAGGCTGGGGGTCTGGTGGCTGTCAAAGCCCATGATCGGTTTCATGTCAGTTCCCCGGGTCGGTGATGAAGCCGACTTTGGCGATGCCCGCGCGCTGCACGGCGTTCATCACCTGTCCGACGGCGGCAAAGTCGCTTTGCGCGTCGCCGCGAATGTGCACTTCAGGCTGGGGTTGCAGCACCGAAAACTTTTTCAGACGTTCACGCAAGTCCGCCGCGTTTTTCATCGGGGTGTCGTACAAGAAAATCTGTCCGGCTTGGTTCACCGAGATGATCAGGTTTTCCGGCAAAGCCTGACGGGGCATATTTTTTTCTTGTGGCAGCTTGACCTGGATGGAGGTGGTCACCACCGGGATCGTGATCAAGAAAATGATCAGCAGCACCAGCATCACGTCCACCAAGGGCGTGGTGTTGATGGTGCTCATGATGTCGTCTTCCGACTCGGTGCCGATGTGCATGGCCATGGCGCAGTCTCCGGTGTGGGGGCGTTATTTTTTGGCGGAAGACAATAGCACGGCGTGCAAATCGGCCCCGAAGGCGTTGATTTCCTCCATCACCGCCTTGTTGCGGCGCACCAGCCAGTTGTAGCCCAGCACCGCAGGCACAGCCACCGCCAAGCCGATGGCGGTCATGATCAAGGCCTCGCCGACGGGCCCGGCGACTTTGTCGATGCTGGCTTGGCCCGACATGCCGATTTTGACCAGCGCATGGTAGATGCCCCACACGGTGCCGAACAGTCCCACAAAGGGCGCTGTAGAGCCCACAGTGGCCAGCACCGCCAGGCTGTCTTGCAAGCGGCTTTGCACAGTACCCAGGGCGCGTTGCAGGCTCATGCTGACCCAGGTGTTGAAGTCCACGTTGCTGAGCAGGCCTTCGTGCCGGTTGGCGCTCTCTAGACCTTTTTCGGTGATGAAGCGGTAGGGGCTGGCAGGGTCAAGCCCGTCCGCGGCCTGGCGCAGGCTGGCCGATGCCCAGAAGTCACCTTGGGCCGCCAAGCCATGTTTGCGCATGCGCGATTGTTCGGCGAACTTGGTGAAGATGACATACCAACTGCCCACGCTCATGATCACCAAAATCAGCAGTGTGATCTTGGCCACGGCATCGCCCTGCGCCCACAGTGCGCCAAGGCCATACGGGTTGTCTACGGCTGTGGTTCCAGCGCTGGGCGTGGAGGCGTTGGCCGCAGAGCTCAGTGAGGCTGGTGCGGCAAGGGCCGTGGCAGCAGCAGGCCCAGAGGTGGGTGCAGGGGTTGGCACAGCAGTGGACGTATTGGCCCAAACTGGGCCGCCAAGCAGTGCGGCCGACAGGCTCAGGCTGGCCAGGATGAGTTGAATGGGTGTGCGCATCGGTGGAGACTCCTTGAATCGGGGCAGTGTGGGCTTGTTTGTGGGATGCGGGCGGGGCTCATTCCAGCCGCCAGGTGTATTTCATGCTGGCCCAAGTTTGCTCAGGGCGGCCGTCCACGGTGGCGGGCTGAAAATGGCATTTGGACAAACCCGCGCGGGCGGCTTCGTCGAGGCGTTTGAAGCCCGAGCTTTTTTCGATCTCGGACTGGATCACTTTGCCATCCACCCCGACCAAAAAGCGCAGGCTCACGGTGCCTTCTTCTTCCATGCGCCGCGAGGCACTGGGGTAGTCGGGTTTGTCGCACTGTGCCGCGCTGACGCTGGCAGGGGTACGGGCTTGTGGCGCGGCGCGTGCAGGGGCCGCAGGCGCAACTGAAGCCGCAGCCGCAGCCGCAGCCGCAGCCGCAGCCGCGCTGGCGGGCGGGGGTTGCGGAGCGTTGCTGGCTACGGCCGTGATGGCCTGTTTGGGCGTGGTAGTGGGCGCTACTGCCACTTCGACCGGTAGCACCTGGGCCGGTGGCGTGGAACTGGGGGCGGCCACTGGAGGCGGTAGCGCTGGCGCGATCGGTGGTGGCGCTTGTGGTTTGGGCGGAGGTGGCAGCGGCGCAGGGGGTGGATCGATTTTTGGCGGCGGCGGAGGCGGCGGGGTTTCCTGCAGCAAAATGGCTTGGACAACTTGGGGCAATTGGCGGCTGATGTCGCGGGCGAGGCCTGCTTGAATGGCCCAAAATGCCAGCAAATGCAGCAACACGACCACGCCCAAACCCCATGGCTTGCGCCTGGAGCGGGTTTGCAAATAAGTGGAGCCCGTCATGCTGGAATGGGTGCTGGAAGTGCTTTGAGGTGGATAAGTCAAGCTGCGTATTTTGCGGGATAAGGGCGGGGCAGTTGGCGGGCTGTGGCAAATGACCGGCAGGTGTCCAGTTTCAGGGCTGCCTGCTCAGGGGCGAATAAGAAAGGTCTGTCGGCGCTCTTGGGGGCCGATGCGTTGGCCTTGCAGGACTCGGCCGCAGCTGCCTGCCAACACGGTGCCCAGCCAGGTCGCCTTGATGCGCACCCCGTCGTGTGACTCTTCCAATGTGAATTCCCCACCCTCCAAGTCGGCCACCACCGGGTAGCGCAGCGTCCCTTGCGTCAGCTCGCCGCGCAGACTGCCCGGGTGTTCGGGGTGAGGGCCCAGCTGCAGGGTCCATGGGGGGCCGGCGCCGTCCAGCTGCACGGTCCAGACGCCGTGCAGTTGCTCGGGTTTGACATCTGCGGGGGCAGGGCAAGCGGGTGGCAGGGTGGTGCAGCCTGACAGGGTCAAGAGCGCGACCAGGGTGCCCAAGCACGCCATGCGAAAGCCAGAGTGGGGTGCGCTCATGTTCTGGCCTGCGCTGCTGCTGCGACGGATGCGGCCGCCCGCTCCGCAAATTCGGCCCGCAGCGCCTTGAGCTTTTCGCGCGGGTCTTCTTTGGTGGTGTTTTCGTCCAACCGCATTTCGGCAATGAAACGGCTGGGCAGGGCGGCCACGGTTTCGCGGCCTTTTTTGCGGCGGCGGGTCCAACTCACGGCCAGGCTGCGCTGGGCGCGGGTGATGCCCACGTACATCAGGCGGCGTTCTTCTTGCAGGCGCAACAAAATGCCTTCTTGGCTGACCCCTTCGGTGGTGTCGTCGCCCAGCTTGAACGGGAGCAATCCTTCGTTCACCCCCACCAGTGTGACGTGTGGCCACTCCAAACCCTTGGAGGCGTGCAGGGTCGACAGCGTGACCACGTTTTGGTCTTTTTCGCGATCGCTCAGGGTGGAGATGAGGGAGATGGTTTGCGCAACGTCAAGCAGGTTTTTGGTCTCAGCCGCCTCTGCCCCTGTTTGAGCTCCTGTGGCGTCTTCGATCTCGCCGCCACAGCGCCCCGCCATCCAGTCGCAAAACTCCAGCACGTTGGTCCAGCGGGCGCTGGCCACTTTTTCGTTGTCTTCGCCGTCGTACAGGTGCGACTCGTAACCGATCTCTTTCAGCCACTCCAGCAAGAACGCGAGGGCATCGGTTTTGCCCAAAGTCAGCCGGGCGCGGTGCTCCAAGTCGTTGACGTAGCGGCCAAATTCATGCAGCCCCGCCACTGACCGTGCATTGACTGCGCTGGGCAAGCTGCCCGCAAACAGCGATTCGAACAGACTGAGCTTGTACTGGGTGGCGAAGGTGCCCAGCTGGCCCAGCGTCTGGTGGCCAATGCCGCGCTTGGGGCTGGTGATGGCGCGCAAAAACGCCGGGTCGTCGTCGTTGTTGATCCACAGGCGAAACCAGGCGCACAGGTCCTTGATCTCGGCCTTGTCAAAAAAGCTCTGTCCGCCTGACACCTTGTAGGGAATGTTGGCGCGGCGCAATGCTTGTTCAAACGGACGGGCCATGTGGTTGGCGCGGTACAAGATGGCGAAGTCCTTGAACTCGCGGTGTTTGGATTCGAGTGAATGTCCGCTGCGGATCGATTGGATGCGGGCAATCGCCCGGTCGGCCTCGTGCTCTTCGTTCACTGCATCGACCACGCGCACCGGTTCGCCCTCACCCAATTCCGAAAACAGGGTTTTGGGGTAGAGCTTGGGGTTGGACTCTATGACGTTGTTGGCCGCCCTCAAAATCGCGCTGGTGGAGCGGTAGTTTTGCTCCAGCTTGATGACTTTGAGCTTCGGAAAATCCACCGGCAGGCGCTTGAGGTTGTCCAGCGTCGCACCACGCCAGCCATAAATCGACTGGTCGTCGTCGCCCACCGCCGTGAAACGCGCCCGCTCGCCCACCAGGTGTTTCAGCACCTCGTATTGGGTGGCGTTGGTGTCTTGGTATTCGTCCACCAGCACATGGCCCATCTTGGCTTGCCAGCGCTCACGCACCTCAGGAAACTCGGCCAGCAACTTCAGGGGCAGGCCGATCAGGTCGTCAAAGTCCACGCTTTGGTAAGCCGTGAGCCGCTCTTGGTAGAGCGCCATGATGCGGGCGATTACCCGAGCGTTGTCGTCGGGGGCCTGGGCTGCGGCCTGCTCTGCGTTCAGCCCCATGTTCTTCCACAGGCTGATGGTCCACTGCCATTGGCGGGCGGTGGCCGCGTCGGTCGTGCCGCCGCAATCTTTGAGGATGCTGGTCACGTCGTCTGCGTCCATGATGCTGAACTGCGGTTTGAGTCCCAGCACCGCGCCGTCCTCGCGCATGATGCGCACACCCAAAGCGTGGAAGGTGCAGATCAGCACATCTTTGGCGGCGCGGCCAATCAGTTGTTTGGCGCGCTCGCGCATTTCGGCGGCAGCCTTGTTGGTGAAGGTGATGGCCGCAATGCGCTTGGGCTCGAGCCCGGCTTCGATCAACCGCCCGATCTTGTGCGTGATTACCCGCGTCTTGCCCGAACCGGCACCCGCCAACACCAGGCAGGGGCCGGAGACGAAGTTCACGGCTTCGAGTTGGGCGTTGTTGAGTCCGGCTGACATCGAGAATTGGGCTATCGAGGCAAAGCGAGCCATCATAGCGGGTTGGAGAGCACTATTTTTCAATTGGACCGACGGCGATCAAGGTGCATTTTCAAATCAATTCGATTTTGAATTTCCAGCCATCGATTTGAGGTGGTTTTGTCGGCTCAGCGACTCTGAGTACCTGAGGTTCTCATGGTTTACCCGACAATCGGCTGATGTTAGAAGTCCTGCGCGTCACCTTTCCCTTTTTTGCCTTGGTGCTGTGCGGCTTTGCCGCCGCCCGCCTGAAGCTGTTGCCGCTGGAGGCGATTTCGGGGCTGAACGGTTTTGTGCTGTTTTTTGCCTTGCCTTGCATGTTGTTTCGTTTTGGCGCGGACACGCCCATCGCGCAGCTGCTCGATGCGGGGGTGTTTTTCACGTATTTGTTTTGCGCGCTGGTGCTGGTGGCGTTCAGCATCGCCATCAGCCTGAATGGGCGCATCCGTTGGAACGACGCGTCCTTGGGCGCTTTGGTGGCGGCGTTTCCCAACACCGGTTTCATGGGCGTGCCGCTCCTGGTGGCTTTGCTGGGGGCGCAGGCGGTGGGGCCTGCGATTGTGACCATCGTGGTGGACTTGGTGATCACATCTTCTTTGTGCGTGGCCTTGTCGCGCATGGATGCGGCAGGGGAGCATGGCGCCGTGGTGGCCGCTCGCAAAGCGCTGGCGGGGGTGCTGCGCAACCCCATGCCGTGGGCCATTTCTTTGGGGGCTGCGTTTTCTTACGGCGATTGGGCCTTGAGCGGCCCGGTGAACGAAACGGTGGGTTTGCTGGCCGATGCCGCTTCGCCCGTGGCCTTGTTCACCATTGGAGCGGTGCTGGCGCGCTCCCAAATGCTGGCCCATGAGCGGCCGCACGGGCCGCTGCGCATGGGCGATTACTTGCCCGTGGCTTTGATCAAGCTGGTGCTGCACCCCTTGCTGGTCTTGTTGGTCGGCTTGACCGCCATGCAATGGGGCGTGCCGATCGAGCCTTTTGCCTTGCAGGTGATCGTGCTGGTGGCTGCGCTGCCCAGTGCCAGCAATGTGTCCTTGTTGGCCGAGCGGCTGGGGGCCGACAACGGGCGCATCGCGCGCATCATCCTGGTGACCACGGTGGCGGCGTTTTTTACCTTTTCCGGGGTGGTGGCCTTGTTCCAGGCCTGAGGGCCGAGGCGGGCGGGCTCAAATCGCCTGCGGGTCCACGTCCACCAGCCAGCGGATCACGCCTTTGTGTTCGGGCTGGCTGCGCACTTGGTGCAACACGGCGTGCAGGTGCCACAACACTTTTTGCAGCGCCATGCGGCTGGGGCTTTCCAGCAGCATCTGGGCGCGCTCTACATCCGCCACACGCTGCATGCTCATGGGCACGGCGGGGTACACACGCACTTGCAGCACCCAATTCGCCGTGGACGGGTCGGCGCTCAGCTGGGCTTCCAGGGCTTCGCGGGCGGCGGTCAGCAGCGCTTGGGCGGCTTCTTGGGTTCGGGCGTCGGCGCGCAGCAGGGCCTGGTGGCTGATGGGCGGCAGATCGGCGGCGGTGCGCTCGGCCAATTCGCTGGCGGCAAAGGCCGGGTAGTCGTGTTTTTTGAGCGCCTCAAACAGCGCGTGCTGGGGGTGAAAGGTTTGCACCCACATTTCGCTGGTGGCACTTTGTGCGGCGTCACGTCCGGCGCGGCCTGCGGCTTGCATGAGCAGCGCAAACAGCCGCTCGGGCGCTCGGAAGTCACTCGAGAACAGGGCCGTGTCGGGGTTGACGGCAGCCACCAGCGTGATGCGCCGAAAGTCATGCCCTTTGGCAATCATTTGTGTGCCGACCAACACGTCCACTTCGCCCGAGTGCACTTGGGCCAGCTGGCTTTCCAGTGCGCCTTTCAAGCGGGTGCTGTCGGCGTCGATGCGGGCGATGCGCACCGGGGTGCCGTCAGGGCGCAAGACGTGCGCCAACAACTCGCCCAGGTGTTCCTCCAGCTGTTCGGTGCCGCGGCCAATGGGCGCGATGTCGGCGTTGCCGCATTCGGGGCAGGCCCGGGGCACGCGCTCGGTCAGTCCGCAGTGGTGGCAGCGCAGGGTGCGGTCGATTTTGTGGAACACGCGAAATGCGCTGCAGTGCTTGCACTCGCTTTTCCAGCCGCAGTCGGCGCAGTGCAGCACGGGCGCATAGCCCCGGCGGTTGAGCAGCAGCATGCATTGCTCGCCGCGTTCTACCCGCTCTTGGATGGCCGCCACCAAAGGGGTGGACAGCACGGCGCGGCGCGGTTGTTTGTTCATGTCCACGCGCCGCACTTTGGGCAAAAGAGCTGTGCCAATGCGCGAGGGCATCAGCAGGCGTTGGTAACGACCGCCTGGGTCTTCGGCATCAGCCGGGCGGCTGTGGTGCCAGCTTTCCAGCGAAGGCGTGGCCGAGGCCAGCAGCACCGGGGCGTTGTGCAGCCTACCCCGGTACACCGCCAAGTCTCGCGCCGAATAGCGTGCGCCCTCTTGCTGTTTGTAGCTGGGGTCGTGTTCTTCATCGACCACAATCAGTTTCAGCTGAGCCATGGAGGCAAAAATGGCCATGCGTGTGCCCAGCACGATGCGGGCGTGGCCTGCATGGGCGGCCAGCCAGCCTTTCAGGCGCTGGGCAGGCGTCATGCCGCTGTGCATGGAGACCACCGCTTCGCTGCCAAAACGCGCTCGCACCCGCTCTTCGAGCTGGGGCGTGAGGTTGATCTCCGGCACCATGAGCAAAGCCTGGGCTTGTGGGTCGGTGGCCAGCATGCGTTCGACGGCTTGCAAATACACCTCGGTTTTGCCGCTGCCGGTGCTGCCAAACAGCAAGAAGGGCCCGGTGCCGCTGGCCATTTGCGCCAGCACGGTGCCTTGCTCTTTAGAAAGGGCGGGGCCGGGCGAGGTTTGCACGGCACGGTCGGCGCTCTGTTTTTTCAGGCGTCGCGCCAGTTGCTCGGATGTCAAGTCGCGCAACTGGGGCGGCAGCGCCGCCAAGGCCACCTCGCCCAAAGAGCGCTGGTAATATTGGGCCGAAAATTGCACCAGTTGCCGCCATGCGCTGTCCAGCGGGGCCAGGCCTTCGAGCACGCCCAGCACGTCGCGCACTGCCGATTCGGGCATGTCCGCCGGTGCTGCATCGCGCAGCGCCCAGACCACACCCAGCACGTCTCGCTTGCCCAAGGGCACGCGCACCAGTTGTCCCAACTGCACCCCAAATGGGCTGCGGTAAGTCAACAGCCCCCCTACGGGGCTGTGGGCCGGGGTCTGGACGGCAACATCGATCCAGTGGTGTGCGCTCACATTGTTTCCGATGTTGGTTTGTGAATTTGTCAGTATTGAAAGTTAGCTGAATTCTTGAAAGAGGGGCTAAGTCCTTGATTTCAAAGAGCTTTGGGGTTGATCCAGAAAATCTGTGGATAACTTTGTTGAAAACTCTGTCGGGATGCCCGGGAAGCCTTGAAAATCAAGCCTTCCATCAAAATGCCCATCCAATGTGCAGGAAATAAAGTTCAATAAAATCAACGACTTGCGCGAGGGGGTTGGGACCGCTTGTGTTGCTGTGCAGCAAAACGATGGGTCTTCAGGTGCTGTTTACTTTTGTGCATAAGTCAAGCATCCAGCAGCTTTTATTTTGTAAAAAAAAGTGTTTGTGCGCTTGATTTTTATGCTAGCAGGCAACAGGTACCAGCCCGCTGCGCTCACTTTTGGCGCAGGGCCTTCGAATGGCTGTGCACCGCCTCGACCAGCGCCGTCACATGCTCAGGCGGGGTGTACTGGCTGATGCCATGGCCCAAGTTGAAGATGTGCGTGGGGCCTGTGGTGCTGCGGTCGGTGTGCGGCGTGCCAAAGCTGTCCAGTACCCGGTGCACCTCGGTGGCGATCTGCGCAGGCGGCGCAAACAAGATGTTCGGGTCGATGTTGCCTTGCAGCGCTTTGCCGGGGCCGCCGACTTCGCCGCCCACCAGGGCGCGTGCTCGGCCCAGGTTCATGGTCCAGTCCAGGCCCAGCACATCGCAGTTCAGGCCCGCCATCTCGGGCAGCCACAAGCCACCACCTTTGGTGAAGACGATGCTGGGGATGCGCTGGCCGTTGTGCTCGGTTTTGAGCTGGCCCAGCACGCGGGCCGTGTAGGCCAGGCTGAACTGTTGGAATGCCCCATCGGCCAGCACGCCGCCCCAGCTGTCAAACACCATGACCGCTTGGGCACCAGCTTCGATTTGGGTGTTCAGGTACAGGGCCACCGCGTCGGCGTTGATGGCCAAAATGCGGTGCATCAGGTCCGGGCGGCTGTACATCAGGGTTTTGACGTGGCGGTAGTCGTCCGAGCCCGCGCCCTCGACCATGTAACACGCCAGCGTCCAGGGACTGCCGGAAAAGCCGATGAGGGGCACGCGGCCGTTCAGCGCCTTGCGAATCGACGTGACCGCGTCGAACACGTAGCGCAGCTTGTTCATGTCGGGCACGGCCAGCTCGGCCACGGCGGCCTCATCACGCACGTTTTTGGCAAAGCGGGGGCCTTCGCCCAAAGCGAAGCTCAGGCCCAAGCCCATGGCGTCGGGAACGGTGAGGATGTCGCTGAACAGGATGGACGCGTCAAGCGGGTAACGGTCGAGGGGCTGCAGGGTGACTTCGGTGGCGTAGTCGACATTGGTGGCCAGGCCCATGAAGCTGCCGGCTTTGGCGCGGGTGTCGCGGTACTCGGGCAGGTAGCGCCCGGCTTGGCGCATGAGCCAGACGGGGGTGTGGTCAGTGGCTTGGCGCAGGCAGGCGCGCAAGAAGCTGTCGTTTTGGAGGGGGGCAAAAGAAGTGCTCATGTCCGCCATTGTCGCAGGCTGCAAGGACGTATCACTGTCCGGCGGGCGTCAAAGAGGGAAGTGAAGGGCGGGCGTTCAACGCCCAGAGCTCAGGGCCTGCAGCGCCGCTTGCACTTCGGCCACGCTGGGCAGTTCGGACAGCAGCACGGGCGCACGGCCCGGCGCGTACAAGGCATACACCGGCACGCCGCTGCGGCCCAATGCCGTGAGCGCCAGGGTGATGGCGGGGTCGCGGCGGGTCCAGTCGGCACGCATCAGCACCACTTGGCGGGCTGCAAAGTCGGCCAGCAGCTTGGCATCGGCGAAGGTGGTTTTTTTGTTGTACTGGCAGCTCACGCACCAGGCCGCGGTGAAGTCCACGAACACTGGGCGACCGGCGCTCAGTTGGCTTTGCACTTGCGCCTCTGACCAGGCTTGCCAAATGGGCAGTCCGGTGGCGTTTTTCTCGCTGGTGCTGCTGGCCGATGTGGCTGAAGGTGCCGCTGCAGGGGCTTCACGCAAAGCCAAAGGCAGCCAGCTGCTGCCCAGCCACAGCAAAGTGGCCAGGGCCAGGCTGCTCATAACCCAGCGCGTGCGGCCTGTCAGGCCCAGGGCCCAAGCCAGCCATGCCACCGTGAGCAGCAAAGCCAGCAAACCGCTGGCCCCGTCGATGCCGGTTTGCTGACCCAGCACCCATAGCAACCAAATGACGGTGGCAAACATGGGGAAGGCCATGGCTTGGCGGAAAGTCAGCATCCAGGCCCCAGGGCGCGGCAGGGCGCGCGCGATGCCTGGCCACCCGCTGGCCGCCAAATACGGCAAGGCCATGCCCACGCCCATGGCGGCAAAGACCAGGAGCGCCTGCCACACAGGCAGCGCAATCGCCAAGCCCAGCGACGCGCCCATGAAGGGCGCGGTGCAGGGCGAAGCCACGGCCACGGCCAACACACCTGACAAACCGGCGTTCACGGTCGGGTGGCGGCTTTGCAAAGACGCGAGGCGACTGGGCAGCATGTTCCCGAATTCAAACACGCCCGCCAGGTTCAGGCCCAGCACGGTGAACAACAGCGCCAGAGCCGCCACCACGATCGGTGACTGCAGTTGAAAGCCCCAACCAAGCTGCTCGCCAGCGGCACGCAAGGCCAGCATTAGGCCGCCCAGCAACATGAACGACAGCACCACACCCACGGTGTAGGCCATCCCGGCGGCGCGGTGTTGGGCTTGAGTGGCACCGGCCTTTGCAAAGCCCAGCACCTTGATGGCCAGCACCGGAAACACGCAGGGCATCAGGTTGAGCAGCAAGCCGCCCACCAGCGCCCCCAAAATGGCCAAGGTCAGGCCCAAAGCCGCGGTGCTGGAGGCCGCTGGTTTTTGCACAGCGCGAGCATTCTCAGCCAAGGCCTTGGCCAGAGCGGGCGAGATCTCGGCAGGCGCGGCTTGTGCCAGTGGGGGCCAAGAGCCTTGCACGGGTGTGTTCAGCTCAAAAGCAGGGGCCAGGGGCGCAGACTCCGGCCCCGTTGCGATGACCCAACGCAGGGTTTGGGGGCTGTCGCCGCGTTCTTCAGACACCGGGATTTGCGCCTGCCAGACCGCGCCTTGCCAGTTTTGCGTCCAGCCTTTGCCCTGCACGGCCGCGTTGTGCACCACGCTGGCGGTGATCGGGATAGCGCTGAGCATTTGGCCACGCCAGCTGACGGGCAGGCCATGCACCTGCAAGCTCAGTTGCCGGCCATCGTCCGACACCGTGGTCTGGCCGCCGGTGATCCAGGAGCCGCCTTGCTTGAGCTGAGGCAGCGGCTGGGGGCTGAGTTTTTGGGCCGCTTCGAACCTTGCCGCGTGCGGTGTTTGCGGCGCGGCAGAGGCCAGGCTCAGGCTCATGCGGCCTTCTTGCGGGATGCATTCTTGGCGGCACACCAGCCAATCGGCTTGCAATGGAAGGCTCAGTGGCCCCGTGTCCGGGAAGCGGAAGTCGGCTGCCACCGTTACGGGCACCGTCAGCAGCACACGGCCTTCGTAGCCATAGTTGGCCAAGCTGCCAATCCGGAATTTTTTGGGCAAAGGCCAAGCGATCGCGCCGGCTTGCAAGCCTGCAGGCAGCTGCCACTGCAACTGGGTGGGCAAGCCCGAGTCGCCCGGGTTTTGCCAATAGGTGTGCCAATGGGGTTGGTGCTCGATCTGCAGGCCCAGCCAAAAGGTTTGCCCGGCCTGGATGCCTTGGGGGGCGTGCACCTGCAACTCGGCCCGCACCTGCGCGGTGTTGATTACATGGGTGGAACTGCTCAGCAAGGCGTGGGTGGCTGAATTGCTGGCGCTCGATTGAGAGGAAAACAGGGCGCCGGTTTGCGCCAGGCTGGGCACGCACGCCCACAACAGCGCGCACAAGCCCAACCCACGCACCCCAATCTGAACCGTGGCCCAACCACGCGAGAACACGGAAACTTTCACGCCAATCCTTCTTTGTGGCCCCGAACACCTGAAGCGGAACCTTCTGCGAAAGGCACTGTACACGGCCGCGCTCCATTAAGATGCCCAACATGCAAAACCCTTCGCGATTTTGGGCCGACTGGACCACCCTCGATTTTCAGGCGCTGGCGCATGCACGGACGATGGCCGTGCTGCCCGTGGCCGCCACCGAGCAGCATGGCCCGCACCTGCCGCTGTCGGTGGACACCGATTTGGTCCATGGCGTGGTCTCGGCTTGCTTGCCGCACTTGCCAGCCGACTTATCCGTCCTGTTTTTGCCCACCCAGGCGGTGGGGCTGAGCCCCGAGCACGCCCGTTTTGCTGGCACCCTGACGCTCAGGGCCGAAACTGTGATCCGTTTGTGGACCGACATTGGCGAGTCGGTGGCGGCCAGTGGCGTGAAAAAACTGGTGCTTTTGAACGCCCATGGCGGTCAGGTCAGCGTGATGGACATCGTGGCGCGTGACCTGCGGGCCCGCTTGGGCATGCTGGTGTACAGCGTGAGTTGGTTCAATTTGCCGCTGCGCGATGCACAGGGGGGCGACGTGAATGCGCTGTTCCCGCCCGAAGAGCACCGCTTTGGCGTGCACGCGGGCGACACCGAAACCTCGATGATGCTGGCGCTGCGCCCGGACACCGTGCGCATGGATCGAGCGCAGAACTTTCGGTCCACCTCGCAAGACCGTGCTGCGCGTTTTGAGATTTTGGGCAACGGCAAAAGCGCCAAACTGGGCTGGCAAATGCAGGACTACAACCGCCATGGCGCGGCGGGCAATGCGGCTGCCGCCACGGCGGCCAAAGGCCGAGCTTTGTTGGATGCTTCGGGCCGGGCGCTGGCGCAGTTGTTGATTGAGCTCGACCAATTGCCCCCCGATACGCTCAACGACCAGGTGGGCTAAGCCCCGGCGGGCTGGGGTTCAGAAGCGGGGCAGCACCAGCTCGCAGTGTTCGCGGCTGACGTTTTTGGGGTATTCGCGGGTCGTGTCGATGCAGCCGCCTTGCCCATACACCCCCTTGGGGTCGCGCATGCGCAGCATGCGTTCGAGCACGTGGGCTCTCGCCTCGGGATTGGCCTGGGTTTGCGCCACCAGGCGTTCCACCACCGTCTCGTCCATCTGAAGCTCGCCTTGCGTGTCGGTGCAGACGCCGTCCTTCCAGTGGAAGATTTCGATGGCTTTGGATTCGAGGGTGAAGGGCGTTTCCCGTTTCCAGAAGTTGCTGAACAAGCCGCCGCCCATGTACATGACCCAGGAGCCCTCGTAGCCGGTGACGTCGGAGGAGCGCTCGTCGGGGTTGCGAAACCAAAGCCGGTCGCCTGGCACATAAAAGCGGGCAGGCAAGGGGGCTTCCATGCTGCCGTACTCGACCAGAAACACCTCGTGAAATTGGCCCGAGCGCACCGCGTGACGTTCGTTCAATTGCTGCAACTCGGCCAGCAAGGCCGGGTTGTGCGCCTGCAACTCTTGCGCGATGCCGAGCAAGATCACGTATTCGGTGGCGCGGTAGCACGAGAAGTCGTACAGCTTGCCGGTGGCCTCGGGCTGCGTGGCGGCGATCAGGGCTTGAATCAGGGGGCGACCTGGCTTGAGGATGAAGCCGGGGTCTTCTTCGTAGTGCCAATCGGCCTCGGGGCGCTCGGCCGCTTCGGTTTTGAAGGCCAGCGCGGTCAAGCGGGCGGCCATGGCCATGTTGCGACGCACCCGCACATGGGATTTCAAAGCCGCCAAGTTGGCAAACCGAAATCGGTGGGGTGAACCCAAAAGGGCCACCCAAATTTCGCGCTCCAGTGCCCAAGCCGCATCGGCGTGTGGGCCGTCCCCTAGGGTGCGGTGCAGGTTCAGGCTGTCGTGCCCGGGCATGTGGTGTTGTTGGAATTCGGGCTGCAAGCGGGCCACCCAGGCCACCGTGCCGTCTTCGAGGGGCTCAAGCAAGGCTTGAACCGCCGACTGAAGGCCCCATTCCCGCAGGTCCGCGCTCAGTTGGGCTGCCAGGCGATCGGCCTGATCGGCGGGTGTGCGGGTGAGCTCAACGCCGCCTTCCAGCGTCCGAAGGGCGAGCCTGGCGGGCGAACAATTCATGCCGCCCATTTTGCCCGTGCAATTGCAAGGTTTTCCCTAGGGATTACACCCAATTTTTGTAGGGAAATGGAGGGTTTCAGGCGAAGGTGACCCAGTCCTTGTACGCGTCGCTGTCCAGGTGCGGCAAGGTGTTGTAGGTCAGCAGCATGTGCCGCTTGGGGTTGAACACAAACTCGGTCAGCGCCGTGTTGCGGATGCGCAGGTTCAACTCGATGGTGGTTTCTGGGGGGGTGCCCAACACCCGGCCCACGGCTGTGGAGATGGGGCCGCCGCTGGAGACGATCATCACGTCACCCGAATGGTTTTGCCGCACATGGTCGAGCGCGGCTTCGATGCCGCCCACAAAGTCGGCGTAGCTGGTCATGCCGCGCGGTTGGGTGCGCCCGGCCATCCAGGCCTGCAGGGCATCGCGCAGCAAACGAAAGTGGTGGCGGTACAGCTCGGGCGTGTCGGGCTTGGCCAACGGCTTAGGGTAGATGGATTCGATCAGCGCGTGGCTGTCGTATTCGTTCAGGCCCGGCCAGACGGCCGGTGTGTGCGGCAGGCCCGCGCCTTCTGCAATGCCTTCCCAGGTTTGGCGGTGGCGCTTCAAGCTGCCCATCATCACGGCCTCGATGGGTTGGCCCTGCAGTTTGGGCCGCAGGTATTCACCCAAGCGCACGGCCTGCTGGCGGCCCAGCGGGCTGAGTTGATCGTAGTCATCGGCCCCAAAAGAGGCTTGTCCGTGGCGGACCAGATAGAGAGTTCCCATGGACGTCTATTGTGGTGGTGGACGTGCGCTGGTTTTGTCCCAAGAGCGACCTGGCTTTTCTGGTTTGGAGTGGGTCAGCCATTGGCGTCAGGGTTGACGCGCTGGCTGAGTTTCCATGGCGTCAAAGAGCCGGGTCCTGCGGCCTTCAGGTGCGGTTTTGCAGCACCTGGCACAAGGTGCTGGCGTCCACATTGCCACCGCACAAGGTGGTGCCCACCACTTGCCCGCGCAGTTGTTCGCGTTCGGACCACGCGGCTGCAAAACTGGCAGCGCCTGCACCTTCGGCCAGGTTGTGGGTGTCGGTGTACAGGTCGCGCATGGCTTGGGCCACCTGTGCATCGCTGACCTGAACCACGCGGTCCAATCCAGCCTGCAAAATGGCCAGCGCTTGGGGGTCGGCACGGCGCACCGCCATGCCATCGGCCAGCACGGTGCTGACCGGGGCTTCGACCACGCAGTTTGCCGCCATCGAGTCGAGGTACGTGGTGGCGTGTGCGCTGACCACGCCCACCACCTTGACAGGGTGGTCAAGCGCTTGCTTGGCCGCCAATGCGGCGCAGGCACCCGAGCCGAGGCCAATCGGTACATAAAGCACATCGAGCGCTGGGACAGCCTGAAAAAATTCGAGCCAACCAGTCGCCACGCCGAGCACCAAGGCTGGGTGGTAGCTGGGCACCATGTGCGCACCGCTTGCCTGTGCCAGGCTCAGAGCGTGTTCGCGGGCGGCCTGGAAGTCATGACCCTGTTCGATGAGCTGCGCACCCAGCGCCCGCATGGCGGCATTCTTTTCTGCGGAGTTGCCCAGTGGGACCACGATGGTGCAGGCCACGCCGTGGCGTGCTGCCGCATAAGCGATGCTCTGGCCATGGTTGCCCCGGGTGGCGCTGATTACTTTGGAGGGCATCTGGCCTGAGCGGGCCAGGTGTTCAAAGTAAGTCAAACCACCGCGCACCTTGAAGGCGCCCACGGGGGTGTGGTTTTCATGCTTGACCCAGCAGTCGGTGCCTAGCCGCTGGCTCAGGGTGGTCCACCGGTACTGGGGTGTGGGGCCAAAGGCCGCGTAGATCGTTGGCGTGGCTGCTTGGATTTGGGCCAGTGTGGGCAGATCGGTGTGCATGGTGGCTCCGGTAGTTCAAGGTTTGGGTTCAGGAGTCACAGACTGACGCTGCCTTGGATGCAGCCAACCACATCGCCACCCACCCAGACTTGGCCTTGCGGGTCTTGCGACAGAAACACTTGACCTGCGCGCCCCAGAATCGTGCCCTGGCGGGCGCTGTAGCCGGCAGGCATGTGGCCGTCGGCCATCAGCCATTGCGCTAGCGATGCGTTCAGGCTGCCCGTGACCGGGTCTTCGGTGATGCCCACGGGAGCGGCGAAGGCACGCACTTCCAAGTCGGTCGGGTCATTGGCGATGCGGGTGTTGGACGCCGTGAACGCCCGCGCTTCGCGGTTGGCGCGGCGGATCAGGCCATGGGCCTCGGTGGCGTCGGGCATTTGCCGCTTGGCCGCTACGCCGACTTTGGTGCCCAGCTTTTTCAAAGCCACATGATCAGGCTCCAGGGCCAGCACCGTGCCCACACCATGGACCAGCAGGCCCAGCCAGTGTGGGCCGTTGTTCAGGTGCTGGGCGGCCATGACTTCTGACGCATCCAGACCCAAAGCCGCCAGCACAGGGGCCAGGTCTTCAGAGGAGATGTCCGAGCGCTTCAAGGGTGGCGCAGCAAAAGCCCAGCGCTCACCCAACTGCTTCAAAGTCACCAGGCCAACGCCGCATTCCTGCACCAGTAGGCTGCTTTGTCGAGGCTTGTTGCCCGCCTTCAGCCAGGCGTGGGCCGTGCCCAGCGTGGGGTGACCTGCAAAAGGCAGCTCAGCCTCAGGCGTGAAAATGCGCACCCGGTAATCGGCACCGCCCGCAAAACCTTCGGGCGTGGGCGGCAGCACAAAGGTGGTTTCGCTCAGCTGCGTCCAGGCGGCAAAGGTCTGCATTTGCGCATCGCTCAGACCTGTGCCATCGAGCACCACGGCCAGCGGGTTGCCCAGAAAGGCGGTGTCGGTGAAGACGTCGACTTGTTGGAAGGGGCGGGAGGTCATCATTCAGAAGTCTTTCAAGATAAGGCCAAATCCAGCACGCCTGCAGCGCCGGGATGCTGGCGCATTTGGGCATACCAACGTTCCAGATGTGGCCAGCTGGGGCGGCTTTGGGGAAGACCCCACCAACGGTGGACTTCACATGCCAGGGGAATGTCGGCCATGCTCAGCTGATCTCCAGCCATGAACGGGCGGTGTTGCAATTGTTCATTGAGCAACGCGAACAGGGGTTCGGTGGCCTCGACCGATTGCGCAATGAGGTGGTGGTTTCGTTGCGTTTCGGGTGTTCGAATCCATTGAACAAACGCAACGCCGCTGGCCCGATTGAGCGTGGTTTGTTGCCAATCCATCCATTGCTCCGCCATAAAACGGGTGTGCAAGTCTGAAGGGCAGAGCCGACCTTCCCGTGCGCACAGGTAGCGCACGATCACGTTGGATTCCCAAAGGGTGTACGGCCCATCTTCGATGGCCGGCACCATGGCGTTGGGGTTAAGCGCCAAGTAGTCAGGGGTGTTCACCACCCCAAAGCTCAATCCAGCATCCATGCGCACAAAGGGGATGTCCAGCATCTGCGCGCAAAGAACGACCTTGCGAACATTGATGGAGCTGATTCGTCCCCAAATTTTGAGCATGTTTAAGCCTTGAGCATGGACTCGCGGATCGCCGCAGCCAGCGCGGCCATACCGGTGTTGATCTGGTCGACGGTGGCGGTCACAAACGACAGGCGCAAGTTGTTTTCGCTAGCACCTTCGGCGTAAAACGCCGAGCCGGGCACAAAGGCCACGCCTTTTTCGACCGCTTTGTCCAGAAGGGGAACGGCTTTGAGGCCCTGGGGCAGTTGCACCCACAGGAACATGCCGCCCACCGGGCGGTTCCAGGCGAGGCCCAGCCCCGCCATTTCGCGGTCCAGCGCGGCCAGCATCGCTTCGCACTGCTGTTTGTAGAGGGCGCGGATGGTGGGCACGTGGCGTTCGATGAAGCCGTCTTTGAGCACTTCGGCCACCACGCGCTGGTTGAAGCTGGGCGTGTGCAGGTCGGCCGCTTGTTTCGCTTGCAGCAGTTTGGGGTAGAGCGCTTTGGGGGCGACCAGATAGCCCAGGCGCAGGCCGGGTGCCAGAATTTTGGAAAAAGAGCCCAGGTAAACGCTGCCTTCGGGGTGGCGTGCGCTGAGCGAGGGAGCGGGGGGTGCGTCAAACCACAGGTCGCCGTAGGGGTTGTCTTCGATGATCGGCAAGCCACATTCGACAGCCACCTGCGCCACGGCGGCGCGGCGCTCTTCGGTCATGGTGCGTCCGGTGGGGTTCTGGAAGTTGGGCAGCAGGTAGACAAAGCGGGCTTTGTCCGTACCCGTGCCCACTTTGGAACGCAAGTCGGTGGCATCCACGCCGTGGTCGTCGCTGTTCACACCCACGGCGATGGGCTCCATCGGGGTAAAGGCTTGCAGTGCGCCCAAGTAGGTGGGGGTTTCGACCAAGATGCGGCTGCCCGCGTCGATCAGGATTTTGGCCACCAGGTCCAGGCCTTGTTGGCTGCCGGTGGTGATCAGCACCTGGTCGGGGCTGACTTTCATGCCTTGCTTGAGCAGGTCTTGCGCGACCCATTCGCGCAGGGGCGCATAGCCTTCGCTGGCGGCGTATTGCAAGGCGGCTTTGCCGTTATCCCTCAGCACGCGTTCGCTGGCTTCGCGCATGGCGTCGATCGGAAAAGTCAGCGGCGAGGGCAGGCCGCCCGCAAAACTGATGATGCCGGGCTTTTCGGTGACCTTGAGGATCTCGCAGATCACCGAGGGGTTCATTTTTTCGGCGCGTCGGGCCATTTGCCAGTGCATGGGGTGCTCCTTTATGGTTTGTTCAGTTGGTTTTTCAGTTCGACTTTGGGGTGTTGGCCATGCGCCGCCCCATGAAAACCGTGGCCACCACCAGCAGGGCAAAACCCAGGGTCATGGCATCGAGTGATTCTCCCAGCAAAGGCATGGCCGCCAGAATGCTGATGAAAGGTTGCAGCAGTTGCAGTTGGCTCACCCGCAGCGGGCCACCCAGCGACAGGCCGCGAAACCAGGCAAAAAACCCCGCCCACATGGAGAACACGCCCACGTACAGCAGGGCCAGCCACGAGATGGGCGCTATGGTTTGCTCGGGCCAGGTGAGCCAGGCTCCGGGCAGCGTGAGGGGCAACGCCATCACACAAACCCAGCTGATGACTTTCTCCGCGCCCATGCTGGCCGTGACTTTGGCTCCGGCCACATAGCCCAGCGAGGCAGCCACCACGGCACCCACCAGCAGCATGTCGGCCCAGGTCAGGCCAAAGCCGTGACCCATTTGTGCAGCTCTTAGCACGCTGTAAACCGCGACCAGGGCGCTGCCCAAAGCGGCAAAGACCCAAAACCCCAGGCGTGCGCGTTGCTGCATCAGCCAGGCCGCCGCCGCGGCTGTGGCCAGTGGCAGCAAGGCGGTGATGACCGCGGCATGGCTGGCCGTGACGTGCCTCAGCGCCCATCCCAGCAGCAAGGGGTAACCGATCACGTTGCCAGCCAGCGACAAATACAACGGCCCACGTTGCGCAGCCAAGGGCCAAGGCGCGCGAACCGCCACAAGGTACACGAGCGACAGGCCACCGGCCAGCGCGGCGCGTGCCCAGGTCACAAACCAGGGCGACATTTGCGGTGCGTCCACCGTGCCCGTGGCCAAGCGCGTCATGGGCAAGGTGAGTCCAAAAAAGACGACACCCAAGAGGCCAAGCCACATGCCTAGGTTTTCGCGTTGTTGGGGGGTGTTGTTCATGCGGGGGTCAGCCTGCGCTGTGGCGCAAGCCGTTCAGAATCCACAAGACTGTGGCCACCAGCGCCAAAGCCATGCAGCGGTTGAACATCAGCAAACGGCGACCGTGCGCCAGCCAGTGCCGCAGCATCGAGCCCGCCACTGCGTAGGTCAGGTTGCTCACGAAACCATAGGCCACCATGATGGGCAGCAGCAGCAGTGTGCGGGCCGTGGCGTCTTCACGTCCAGCTACCCAGCCCGCCACGATGGCGAGGGCCAGCATCCAGGCTTTGATGTTCAAAAACTGAAGGCCAACGCCTTGCACAAAGCCCACTTGCAGCTTGGCGCTGTCGGCCTGCTGCAAACTGCCGCTGTGCCACAAGCGTGAGGCCAGCCACAGCAAATAACCGGTGCCCAGCGTCACGATGCCCCAGCGCAAAGGCGGGAAGGCCACCACCAGCCCACCCAGCCCCGTGGCGCACAGGGCAAACAAAATGCCCCATCCGACCGGCACCGCGCACACAAAGCGCATGGCCCGGCGCAGGCCATGGTTGGCGGCCATGGCGGTCGACAAGGTGGTGTTCGGCCCGGGCGTGAAGCTGCTCACAGTGACCAGCACCAACAGGGCGCTGAGTTCAGAAGAGGTCATGGCTTTGAATGTCGCATGAAATGAGGCCTTGTGGGTACTTCAGGCGTGCGGTTCAACGTGCCGACAGAGTTTCCCAGCGCTCCATGGCGGCCAGCAGCTGGTCGTCGATTTCCGTGTCGCGGCGGAACAGTTGTTGCGCCAGGCCGGGATCGCGCTGGTAAACACTGCCATCGGACAGTTGCGCTCGCACGTTGGTTTGCTCTTTTTCCAAGCTCTCTATCTTTGTAGGCAGCTCTGCCAGCTCGCGCTGTTCTTTGTAGCTGAGCTTGCTGCGGGTTGGCGTGCTTGCTGCAGGGACGGCTGCTGCTGGGCTGGAACTTGCGGCTGGGGCAGCCTGAGGTGGGGTGCCGCTGCGTTGTGCCGCTTGAGCCCGAATGGCCTGAGCGCGTTTGGATTGGACCAGCCAGTCTTGCACCGAGCCCTCGTATTCGCGCCAAAAACCAGGCTGGTCCGGGGCGCTTTCGCAGGCAATGATGCCCGTGACCACGTTGTCCATGAAGGCACGGTCGTGGCTGACCAGGAACACCGTGCCCTCGTAAGTTTGCAGCAACTCTTCCAGCAACTCCAGGGTTTCGATGTCCAGATCGTTGGTCGGTTCGTCCAACACCAGCACGTTGGCTGGGCGGGCAAACAAGCGCGCCAACAGCAGGCGGTTGCGCTCGCCTCCTGACAAAGAGCGCACTGGCGATGTGCCGCGTGCGGGCGAGAATAAAAAATCGCCCAAGTAGCTCTTTACATGCTGGCGTTTGTTGCCAATCTCAATCCATTCGCTGCCGGGGCTGATGAAGTCTTCCAGTGTGGCGTCCAGGTCCAGTGCATCGCGCATTTGGTCGAAATAGGCCACTTCGAGCTTGGTGCCTCGACGTACTTGACCGCTGTCCGCTTCGAGCTCGCCCAGAATCAATTTGAGAAGGGTGGTTTTGCCTGCGCCGTTCGGGCCCAGCAAGCCGATCTTGTCGCCGCGCAGCAAGGTGCCGGTAAATTTTTGAATGACTGTGCGCACACTGCCGTCCGGCTGGGGGAAGCTTTTGGTCACGTCGGTCAGCTCGGCCACCAGTTTGCCACTCGGAACGCCTGAGGCCACTTCCATCTTCACGTTGCCCACCTTTTCACGGCGTGCTGCACGTTCACCGCGCAGATTTTGCAGCCGCGTGATCCGGCTTTGGCTGCGGGTGCGGCGCGCTTCGACGCCTTTGCGGATCCAGATCTCTTCTTGGGCCAACAACTTGTCGGCTTTGGCCTGGATCACGGATTCTTGAGCGAGTTGCTCTTCTTTTTGCACTTGGTAGGCGGCGTAGTTGCCCGGGTAAGGGCGCAGCTTGCCGCGGTCCAACTCCACAATGCGGGTAGCGATGCGGTCCAAAAACGCGCGGTCGTGCGTGATGGCGATCACGCTGCCTTTGAAGTCAATCAGCAGATCTTCCAGCCAGGTGATGGCGTTCAGATCCAGGTGGTTGGTGGGCTCGTCCAATAAGAGGACATCAGGGCGGGTCACCAAAGCTTGCGCCAGGGCCACACGCTTGCGCATCCCCCCGGACAGCGATTGCACGACTGCATTGGGATCGAGTTGCAGGCGTTGCAGGGTTTCGTCCAGCCGTTGCTCCCAGCCCCAGCCATCGCGCGATTCGATTTGTCCCTGCAAAGTGTCCAGGTCGCCCCGGCTGTGGGTGTAATCGTCGATCCATTGCACCACTTCGGCCAAGCCTTCGCGCACAGACTCAAAAATGGTGTGCTCAGCCATCAAGATGGGCTCCTGAGCCACGTACGCAATGCGAACGCCTTGCTGTACATGCAAGTGACCGTCGTCTGGGCGCTCCATGCCCGCCAGGATCTTGAGTAAGGACGATTTGCCAGTGCCGTTGCGACCAATCAAGCCGATCCGCTCTGACGTCTCCAAAGAGAAGTCGGCGTGATCGAGGAGTGCGACGTGGCCAAAAGCCAGAGACGCGTTCAGAAGTGTGAGTAATGCCATGAGCCCATTATCCGGGGGTCGGCTAGGAAAATTTGCCGAAAAAATCAAAAAGATGGTTGAAGAGCAAAAAACTGTGTCACAATAGAGGGCTTCGCTGCATATAAAGCAGCTTTCGCAAGAAAGCCAAACCAAGCAGCGAAGAGGTTTTTGAAAAGATCGTCAGGATCGAAAAAAATTTCAAAAACTTGACTCGGTCTAAATAACTGTGTCATAATTTAAGGCTTCGCTGATCGCAGCGTAGCAAGATAAGGTGATGAAAGTTGCCTAGGTTCTTTAAAAATATACAGCCGATAAGCGTGGGCGTTTGATGGTGATTGCCAAGTTCTTCGGAACTTAGCTTTAAT
>Ga0247831_1002209_pt1 | contig 32692 bp, 27 predicted proteins | sample LaCruzMarch2015__9_FD_192406 | JGI IMG/M metagenome (GOLD analysis project Ga0247831, IMG submission 192406) | Freshwater microbial communities from meromictic Lake La Cruz, Castile-La Mancha, Spain - LaCruzMarch2015_1m | ecosystem: Environmental > Aquatic > Freshwater > Lake | place: Spain...
CATCATGGTGGACGGTTCCTGTTCTGTGGCCGCATAAGCAACGACCAACCTATGGCGCACTCGACGCCGGACACAGGGGCCGTCCAACCCATCAGGTTAGGTCCGCCAAGCCCGAAGCCGCCCTACGGCACTGTCAGCCCAAACTGATCCTCCCTCGTTTCGGTGGACACCCATGCTAGCTTTTCGGAGCTGGAGAGGAGTGTTTGATGAGTGCTCAACGCCGGGTGTTTCCGGAATCGTTCAAGCGGGAGGCCGCTGACGGGAGGCCGCTGATCGGGTGGCCAGCAGTGGGCTGACTGGAGACAAGTTGGCGTTGGACTGACACCACCTTGCCAGCGCATGCCACGCCGCACTCAGGCCGCTGTTTGCAGCCGACCTCCGCTGGCCGTGACGACGACCTGACCCCCGAGCGGGCGTGAGAGGCGATCAATGCGATCCAGGATCATGGCCGTCTCCAGCGAGCTCGCCAGGCTTGGGAAGCCACGGGTTGCGAGGTCATCGTCACCTCCCAGTCCGGTCTCGTTCATGGTGATCGCGTTCAGCGCGGTTTCCAGCCGACCGTCGGCGTGGCGCGTCACATGGGCCATGACGCTGGTCCAGGCGTCGGGTGGATAGCTGCCGGCGACCTTCTCGGTCTGGAAGATGAAGTTGCCGAGCCCATAGAGAAGCGGCCTTCCGCGATAGACGCCCATGCCCTGAGGCAGCGGCGATCCGTGACCCGCGAAGACGTCGCCACCAGCATCGACACAGCGTCGGGCGAACGCTTGCTGCCAGGCCGGAACCAGCGCGTTGTCCGGCTCCCAGTCGTGGTTGTGATGACAGGCGATCACCAGGTCGGCTGTGGCGGCGGCCTGACGGATTGCGCCGATTATCCGCGCTTCGTCTCCAGTATGCAGCGTGCCGTCCGCATTGCGGCGCAACTCGTTGACACCGGGCCGGGTTTCGGTCGCCATTCCGCCCTCACGGACCTTTCCCGTGGCAAAGCCGACGACCGCCACACGACCCGCCGGCGTGGCAAGAAAGGCGGGGGCGGACGCCTCGGCAATATCGGCACCGCTCCCCGAAGTGGGCAGACCGGCCGCGCGTAGGGCCGCCAGAGTGTCGAGGATGCCGCCGCTACCCAGGTCGAATGCATGATTGTTCGCCGTGGTCAGAAGGCCGACATCGACCGACTTGAGCGCCTCCAGGATCTCGGGGCCGGCGGCGTGGAGCGTCAGCAGCTCGCGCGTCGGCGCGCCGGCACGTGAACCCCGGATCACGGTCTCCAGATTGGTGAACACGACGTCGGCCTGGGCCAGACGTGCGGCTATGGCGGGTCGTCCCGGCCATTCGTCCGCCGACGGCGCGTGTTCGATCAACGCCTGACCCAGGAGGGCGACCTTGAGCGGTTCGGTTCCTCGCGGAAGACCGGCGCAGCCGGCCAGGCCCGTCAGGGCAAGGCCACCGATCATCAGCTGTCGCCTGCCCAGCGTCATGCGTCGCCTCCCCGTCGCAGAAGACCATACCTTCGCAATTCCGAACCTGCACAGACCATGCACAGGACGCATGGGGCGATACGGTGTAGCCATGCCGTTGCAGCTTCGTGACGGGCCCTGCCACTGTGGTCGCAGGGGAGCCGGGGTACGCAGTCGTCTTCGGCAAGACAATGGGGATCTGAGCCATGACGACCACTCGCATCAAGACACTGTGCCTCTCGGGTAGCGCCGTGGCGGCCCTGTCGATCGGACTGCTCGCCTTGCCGACGACGGGCCTGGCCCAGACCGCGCCCGAGCCCGAATCCACTGTCGACGAGATCGTCGTCACCGGTTCGCGCATCCAGCGCCGCGACGCGGACTCGGTCGGGCCGCTGCTGACCCTGACGGCGGAGGACATCCGCAACTCCGGGGCGGTCTCGGTCGGCGACCTGCTGCAACGCCTGCCGTCTGCGGGCGTCAGCCTGAACAGCAACGGCACCCAGGGCACATCCTACGGAGCCTCCTCCATCAACCTGCGCTACCTCGGCGGGGCGGAAGGGAGCGGCAACCGCGTGCTGGTTCTCGTCGATGGTCATCGCTGGGTCGATGGCGTGGGCCAGCGAGGCTTTCGCGACTTCGTCGATTTGAACACCGTCCCGCTGGGCATGATCGAAGGCATCGAGGTGCTGAAAGACGGAGCCTCGGCCATCTACGGTGCCGACGCGATCGCGGGCGTGGTGAACGTCCAGACCATCAGGGATTTCGACGGCGTCCGCCTGACGGCCCGGACCGGCATCACCTCCGAGGGTGACGGTGAGCAGTATTCGGCGACCGCCAACTTCGGCCGGCGGTTCGAGAACAGCTCGGTCGTCCTGTCGGCCAGCTACGCGCGCGAAGACGAGATCCTGACCTCGGACCGCGATTTGACGACGCTCAGCCTCGTGCCCGTGACGGCCCCCGGCACCAGCCCGCGAGGGCTGTTCATCCTCCCCGGCCTGGCGAGCAACGCCTATTTCGGGACCGCTGCCGGGTTTGCCTCGGCCGCTACGCCCGCAACAGCGCTCACGCTGGGTGGCTATGGCGCGGGCAATCTCGCGGACAACAGCTTCCGCACAGCCATCCTTCCGGACGACTTCTACAATACCCAGGCGCAAGGCCTCTATTCGGCCGGGCCCAGCGAACGCTACGGCGTCTATGGCCGCTTCCGGGCGCAGCTCTCGGACGATGTCTCGTTCCATCTTGAAGGGCTCTACAGTCGTCGTCAGTCGAACCAGATGTTTTCGCCGGTGCTGCTGGACATCGGCGGCACAGCCGGGACCATTCGTGGCTACTCCCTGGCCAACAACCATCCTTTCAATCCGTTCGGCACTGCCAACGGCGTGCCGGTCGCCAACGCCCTGACCTTTGCCGCGACCCAGGCCTGGCGGGTCCGCAAGGTGCTGACCGACGTGGGCAATCGCGACAACATCCAGGACGTCGAGACCTATCGCATCGCCGCCGGGGCCGAGGGCAGGTTCAACGCCATGGGGCGTGAGTGGTCGTGGGATGCCTTTGGCAGCTGGTCGAAGAATGAAATCGAGGTCTCGGCCCTGAACGGCGTGAACTATGAGAACCTCTTCCGGGGACTGGGGAATCCGGCCAACTGCCTGTCCTCAGCGGGATGTGTGCCGATCAATCTGTTCGGACCGATGACGCCGGATATGGCCAACTACATCCGCTTTACGACGCGGGAATACAACTCCACCGAGCTGTTCGACCTGACCTACAACATCACCGGCGACCTGTTCGAGCTGCCGGCCGGTCCCCTGTCGGTCGCGGCCGGCTATGAGTACCGTCAGAACAAGGCCACCGACCGGCCCGACGTCTATGCGAACTCGACGCCTGTCCTGCTCTCCAGCATTTATACGACGACGACCGCCCAGACCCGTGTGCCGACCGTCGGCGAGTATTCGCTGCACGAGGGCTACCTGGAGCTGGCCATCCCCGTGTTCGCGGACATGCCGCTGGCCCACCGTCTCGATGTCAGTCTGGCGGCGCGCTATTCGAACTACGACACCGTCGGCGACGCGACGACGATCAAAGCGGGTGTGGGCTGGCGACCGGTCGAGGACCTGCTGATCCGCGGCACCTACTCGCAGGGCTTCCGGGCCCCCTCGATCCTTGAACTGTTCCAGGGCGGTCGCGAGGTCAACATCCAGGCGATCGACCCGTGCAACGGAGGGGCCGCTGCACGTCCCACCCTGCCGGGCTGCGCCGGCATACCTGCCAACTACAACCAGGCGAACTTCAATCTGAACGGGCTGATCCCGGGAACCACATCGGGCAATACCCAGCTCGAGCCCGAAACAGCCGATACGTTCAGCGCCGGGTTCGCCTTCCAGCCGGATGCCATTCCGGGGCTGACGCTGACGGCCGACTGGTATGATATCCAGATCAATGATGCGATCGCCTCCCAGGCTCCGGCCCAGATCCTCGGGCTCTGCGCGGCCCGCGCCGGCGTCTTCTGCGATCTGGTCACCCGCGATCCCGTCACGGGTGCTGTGACGCGCCTGAGCCAGGGCTCGCAAAACCTCTCCGAGATCCGCACATCCGGAATTGATGCCACCGTCCGCTATGAGTTCGAGACCGGTATCGGACGGTTCGCTGCCGTGCTGGACACCTCCTATCTGGACGAGTTCACCACGGTCAGCCCCAATCCGGCCGGTGGGCCCGAGATCGTCGATGAACGGGCCGGCAAGGGCGATCGTTCGCGCTCCACCTATCCGCACTGGAAAGGCCAGAGCTCCCTGCGCTGGAGCAACGGGGCATGGAGCGGCCTGTGGCGCGGCCGCTATATCGGTGAAAGCACAGACGTCGTGAATCCCGTCAAGGACGCCACCACGGATTCGATCTTCTACCAGGACCTCGAGGCGAGCTATGCCTTCGACCGCTACGAGATGACGGTCACGGTCGGGGTCAACAACCTGTTCGACGAACAGCCACCGGCTTCGTATGCCAATGCGCCGATCAACTACGACATCTACACCTATGACGCCCGCGGTCGCAGTGCCTACATTCGCGTCGGACTTCAGTTCTAGGGTTCAGTCGTCAGCATGACGGACGTCGCCGACCCCGGCCCGGGTGCGGGCCCTGAACCGTCGCGAAAGCGAGGGGGGTGGCTTGACCGGATCGAGCGGCTGGGCAACGCCCTGCCCGATCCGGTCTTCATCCTGGCGGGCTGCATTCTGGTGCTGGTTGCGGTGTCGGTCCTCGCGGCCCAGGCCGGCTGGAGCACGATTAACCCGGTAACCGGAGAGCGTCTGGCGGCGGTCAGCCTGTTGTCGGGCGAGAACATCGCACGCTTGCTCGTTGACATGCCCCAGACCCTGACGCGATTTCCGCCTCTGGGACTGGTGTTGACGGTGATGCTTGGGGCGGCGGTAGCCGAGCGTTCCGGCCTGTTTGCGGCCCTGCTGGGTGGCGGCGTTCGGCGCTTGCCCAAGCGGTTCCTGACACCGGCCGTGTTCATCATCGGCCTGTTCTCGCATCACGCGGCGGACGCGGCCTATGTCGTGCTGATACCCCTCACGGCGCTGGTGTTCGCCAAGGCCGGTCGCCATCCGCTCGCCGGCGTCGCCATTGCCTATGCCGGGATCTCCGGGGCGTTTGCGGGCAACATCATCCCGGGTCAGTTCGACCTCTTGATGCTGGGCATTACCGGACCGGCGGCGCAATTGATCGACCCGACCTACGGCGTTAATCCACTCGGAAACTGGTGGTTTACCCTCGCGATCGGCGTGCTGTTCACCCCCATCGCCTGGTTCGTCACTGACCGCATCATCGAGCCCCGCCTGGGGCGCTGGTCGGGCCAGATGCCCGACGGTGTCGATGAAGCGGAAGCGCTGGGTGTGCTCGGTCCGGCGCAGCGCCGGGGGCTGATGTGGGCGGGGGTGGTGGCGCTGGCTGTCGTCGCCGTTTTCGCGGCCTTGACCCTGTGGCCCGGCGGCGGGCCGCTGCTGGACACGACAGCCGAGGGGCCAAAGCGCCTTGCCCCCTTCTATGGAGCCCTGGTCGCGGCCTTCATGATCCTGTTCCTGGGGTGCGGCTGGGTCTATGGCGCAGTCTCCGGAACGATCGGTTCGCACCGGACACTGGTGCGAATGATGGCTGAGGGGATGCGGGACGTCGCGCCCTACATCGTGCTGGCCTTCTTCGCCGCCCACTTCGTCGCCATGTTCGCCTGGTCGAACCTGGGCCCCGTGCTGGCGGTCACCGGGGCCGATGCGTTGAAGGGTCTGGACCTGCCCCGGCCGCTATTGCTGGTCTCGCTCCTTGGGATGTCGTCGGGACTCGATCTCGTGATCGGTTCGGCGTCGGCCAAGTGGAGCGCAATGGCACCGGTCGTGGTGCCGATGCTGATGTTGCTGGGCGTGTCGCCGGAGATGACCACGGCCGCCTATCGGATGGGCGATTCCATCTTCAACATCGTCACACCGCTGGCCAGCAACTTCCCCCTCGTCCTTATCATCAGCCAGCGGTGGAAGCCCGATTTCGGCATCGGTTCAATGATCGCCCTGATGCTGCCCTACAGTATCGCCTTCGGTCTGGCGGGGATCGCCCTGGTCACCGTCTGGGTCTCCTTCTCCCTTCCGGTCGGGCCGGGAGCCCCGGCGACCTACACGCCGCCTGCAGCCGTGGTTCAGCCTCTCGTCCGGCCGTCATGACGGTCGTCGACCTCATCGCCCCGCCCGAGGTCGCCGTGGTCGTGATCCGCGACGTGATGGTGCCCATGCGCGACGGGGTCAGGCTGGCCGCGGACGTCTACCTGCCCGCCGACACGTCCCGGCCCCGTAGCGTGATCCTGGAACGCACGCCCTACGACAAGAGGGGGACCAATCACGCCGACCGGACGCGGGCCCGGCCCCAGCCGCGATCGAAGCCCGAAATCGCGGCAGATTTCGCCCGGGCCGGCTACGTCTATGTCCTGCAAGACTGCCGGGGGCGCTATGGGTCCGAAGGCGTGTTCAGCAAATACCTGAACGAGGCCGACGACGGGTTCGACACCTTGAGTTGGCTCGTCAACCAACCCTGGTGCGATGGACGCGTCGGCATGACCGGCCTGTCCTATTCCGCGCATGCCCAGGCCGCGGTCGCCGCCCTGGACCATCCGGCCCTGGCTGCGCTGTTCATGGATTCAGGCGGCTTCTCGAGCGGATATCACAGCGGCATCCGTCAGGGCGGGGCCTTTGAACTGAAGCAACTGACCTGGGCCTACAAGCACGCGCTGCTGGCCCCGGCCACGGCCGCCGACCCCGCGCGACGCGCCGCGCTGGAGGCCCAGGACATCGGAGCCTGGACGCGCGTGAACCCCTGGCGGCACGGACATTCGCCGCTGACCGCTGCGCCGGAATACGAGGATTTCGTCGTCGGCCTATGGTCGCGAGAGACCTTCGGCCCCTTCTGGGAACAGCCCGACATCTGCGCCGCCGCCCACTATGGCCGCTTCAGCGATGTCCCCATGGTCTTCATGAGCAGTTGGTACGACCCCTATGCGCTGGCGGCCACGGAGAATTTCGCCGCGCTCCACAGGATGAAAAAGGGGCCCGTCAGGCTGATCATGGGGCCGTGGACACACGGGCAACGCTCGGTCAGCCACGCGGGCGACGTCGAGTTCGGCCCGGATGCCACCCTGGATGGACAACTGGCAGACGACTACGTGGCGCTGCGCCTGGCCTGGTTCGACCGGCACCTGCGTCGCACGCCCTCGGCGGCTGAGCCGCTGGCGTCATCGGTAAGCCTGTTCGTCATGGGCGGCGGATCGGGAAGGCGAACGACCGGGGGTCGTGTCGACCACGGGGGTCGATGGGAAGTGGAAGCCGAGTGGCCGCCGGCCGCAGCGGTGCCCACAGACTTCCACCTCTCCGCCGACGGCGGGCTTTCGACCAGGTCTGCGTCTTCCGGCCAACGCGACTGGCGTCACGACCCGGCGAATCCGGTGCCCACCATCGGCGGTGCCGTCGCCTCCGGCGCGCCCCTGATGGCGGCGGGCGGGTTCGACCAGCGCGAGACGAGTGACCTTTACGGCGCGACAGTGCCGGGTCGGGCACTCGCGGATCGGGATGACGTGGTCACATTCCAGACCCCCCCCCTGGAGGCACCCGTCGAGGTCACCGGGCCAATCGTGGCGCGTCTGTGGGTCTCGTCGACCGCCGTAGACACCGACCTGACCATCAAGCTGGTGGACGTCTACCCTCCGAACGCGGACTATCCTGACGGCTATGCCCTGAACCTGACCCATGGCATCCTGCGCCTGCGGTTTCGCGACGGGTTCGAGGCGGCGCAGCCGATGCGTCCAGGGGAAGTCTATGGCGTTGAAATCCGGGCCTTTCCGACCGCCAATCTGTTCGCCGCAGGCCACCGCATCCGGCTCGACGTTGCCTCCAGCAACTTTCCCCATTTCGACGTCAATCCCGGCACGGGCGCAGCCGCAGGCGAGGAGAGCACGCCCGTCGTCGCGATCTGCACACTGCACACCGGTCCCGATACGCCGTCGCGAATCACGCTCCCGATTCGACCTGCCCGCGACCTCTGACCGATGAGCACGATCGGGCAGGAGGCGCGTCATCCGATCCGGTTGCGGGCGCTGAGGATCTTCAGCGCGATCGTGCGACTGGGCTCGGTGACGGCGGCGGCTCGCCAACACGGCGTCAGCCAGCCGGCCGCCAGCCGCCTGCTGGCCCAGCTGGAGAGCGACGTCGGGTTCGAGCTGTTCCACCGCGACCGGGGACGGCTGCTTTTGACCGCCGATGGCCTGTTGCTGCATCAGGAGGTCGAACGTGCGCTGGACAACGTCGAACGGGTCCAGTCGCTGGCCCGCGACATCTCCAGCTTCCGCGTCGGCCATCTGCGCCTGGTGGCCCCGCCGAGCTTTCTCGAGGCCATCCTGCCCGACCTGATCACCCGCTTCCTGGAACAATACCCCCAGGTCCATCTGTCGATCGATTCCCATGGTGTCGAAGTGGCCAAGGCAATGATCGCCTCGCGCGCCGTGGATGCAGGCTTTGTCAAACTGCCGCACAACCGCGCCGACCTGCATGCCGAGACGGTCCTGGAAAGCGAAACCGCCTGCGTGCTTCACCACAGCCATCCGCTGGCTGCCAACGCGACGATCGACGCGGGCGACCTGCGCGGCGTGCCCCTGATCTTGCTGGGGCAGGGTCAGCGGTTCCGGGGCCAGGTCGAGGGAGCGCTGGCCGACGCGGGTGTGGTGCCTCGGGTCAAGGTCGAAACCCACACCATCGCGTCGGCCTGTGCGTTGGCGGCGCGCGGCGTAGGCGTCGCCATCGTTAACGAAACCCTGGCCAAGGCCTACGTGCGAGACGGGACCGTTCTGAGACGCTTCACGCCGGGCATCCGGCACGAGTATGCGTTTGCGACATCGGCGGGCGCGGAGCACAACCGCCTGGCCGAGGCCTTTTTGGCAGTGCTGCGGATCAGCCCGCTCTAGGCGTGCTTTCGATTGCAATGCCTTGCCCCAGGATCCGGTGATTTGTGGCGAGCACAGCTTCTGGATGGTGTCAGGCCATTTGAGATCTGACGATGATGATCGAACCCCGGCCGGCGACCGAGGTCACCGGTCGTCGTCGCAAAGCGTCTCTCACCAAGGCCATTGCGAAAGGCGGATATGCCGAACCGCTGCAAGGAGCCAGAGTCGGACCTTCGCGGGCTCGCCGCGGCCAGTGTCAGACTCTGGCTCGTTACCGACCTTCCGAACATGGCCCCCGCCGCCTAACGCTCGAAGACGAAAGCCGCGTTCCCGATGAAGGCCGCCGTCAGATCCTGTCGGACCCGGAGCAGGCTTCGCCCGCTGGCCGGACAGCTGCGACGACCCCGGCAAGCTGATCTCGACAGGGCGATCGGCGCGCTGATGCGAAAGTGGTCCTGAGCCTGACCGGCCGACCAACGAGCAGGCCCCACTTCGCCCCGGTGCCATTGCGCGAAAACGAACCCGGAAGCTCGCTGACTGACAGCTCCCGTCGGGCGGCTCGCTTCCCCTACTGTGTGATCGGCAGGGGCGGCACGTAGGTGGCCACGACCGAGCGGGTCGGGCGGCTGATGCCCCAGATCTCGCGGTCAGCGGTGCGATCCCAGGCCCAGCCCTGTCCCTCGAAGCCGACGTTCACGGTGGCGACGTGACGCAGGACCGAGCCGGCCTCCGGCAGAGCCAGGACATAGAGCTCGGGTGCATCATGGCCCGACACATACAGCAGACCGTCGTCGCCCCAGCCGCCACCCGACGATGAGGTCGGGGCGAAACGGGCCAGGATCGAGGGTGGGAAGACCCAGCTCTCGGTTCGCCGCCACTGGTCGTCGAAGCGGACCAGGGTGGTATAGCGGTGATCCCGGCCCGGCTGGCCGCCGCGCTCGTCATAGTTGGCGAAGACCGCCCACCAGGACCCGTCCTTCCAGTCAATCCAGGTCAGGGAGCCAACCTGCTCGCCAAGGCTGATCGTCTCGACATGGGCCAGCGTCTCGGGGTCGAAGACCTCGACCGAGGACACCATCGGCACATGCGGAAAGTTGGAGTGGGCACACATCAGCAGCGCCTCGTGCACCAGACACGCGTTCAGGTGCACGAACAGGGTCGGGTCGCCCGCCCATTCGGCCAGTTTGCGGCCGTCCGCCTTGGCATAACGGCCCAGCCGGGTGTTCACGACCGCATAGAAGTCGTCGCCCGCCGCCGCCGCGCCCTGCCCGGCCTCACGAATGTCCGGATAGCGGCGCAGCTCGACCGAGGCGAACGTCGGCGGATAGGGCGGCTGGGGCAGGGCGCGCTCCTCGCGCCGCGGATAGCTGGCCAGCGGCGGGATCGGCTGCGGCTCGGCCGGCTGGGCGATTGCCGGGCGGTCCTGGCCGCGCGCGGCGGTGGCGCAGTTCAGGGTGAGGACGGCCAGGGCCGTGACGGCGAGGATGGGTCTCGGCATCGGCATCTCCAGTCCGCCTCGGTGTGGGGCACGGCGGAGTATTGGACGGGGTTCACCACACCCGCCGGACCGGGGGGCGTAGCACTCTCAAGACAGGATCCCGCCCCTAGGCCCATGCCGTGACGATGGCCCCGCAAACTCAATGCATTTGCGAGACGGCCTTGTGACCGTTTTGTGGGAAGCCGGCTGCGTGGAGCCGCAGGCCCGCCGCGAGGACCGTGAAGACCCCACCGATCACGACTCAGGGCTCGACCGGTTCGGGCCGCGTGCGAGCGCGGACGCCCAGATGATTGGCCGAGGGGCGCTCACGGCCCGGCACGGCGGTATGAATCGGACGGTTCAGCACACGGGGCCCGCCGGGAGCCGCCACCACCATGGTCGTGGATCCGCCGCCGTCGAGGTTGATGGCGTCGCTGGCCCCGAGGGCGACGAAAATGTCGGTCAGTTCGTCAAGACTGGCACCCTCGCTGAAACCCGGCTGGCGTCCGTCGACGGTCACAAGCCAAGCCAACCGACGGCGAGTGTCCAGACCTACCGCGGTCCGGGGATGACGGGCAGCCCCATAGGCGGCGTCGAAGGCCTCATACGACAGCCGCCGCCCTTCCCTGAGCAGGCGCGGCCCGGCCGCCATCGCCTCCCGCACGCCCGGGCCGCAATCCTGGCCGTCGGCGATCACCACCTCGGCCTCGCGCCAGATGCAGAGGATGGCGTTGACCCTCCGGTCGAGGTCCGGCTCGACCGGGGACACAACCCGGCCGTCATGGATCGCAGCCCCCGAGACATCCGTCCCCTGACCGGGTTGGGGGATATAGTCATCGCCCCCGGGCGAGCCGCCCGCGAACGGCAGGAAATAGCCCCCGTTGACGGCCGCCTGCCAGTCCTGGGCCAGCAGTGCTTCAGAGGTTCTCAGCGCCCGGTACTCGTGCCCGTCGCTGGAATCGCCCGGTGTGACAACCAGCGACAGCCCCGGAGCCGTCAGGTCGATTCGCAGCACCTGGATCGACATCGGGAACGGCCCCTGCGCCGGCAGGCTCTGATGTGACACTCCATCAAACAGGGAGACCCAGGGTACCGGAACCGGTCCGGGCGTCGGGACCGTGCTGCAGGCGGTAACTGCAAAGAGTGCCGATATGAGGCAGAGTCTTTCGAGAGTGCCAGTTATCCGGTACATCGTAACCTCAGTATTCAGACAAAAATTCAAATATCAGTAGCCGTGAGAGATCGAGGTTAAACCGGCATAAGGTCACCTCAAAGCCCGGCGTGACCTATTCTCTCGACGGCTGTGCTCATTCACAAAACATTCTTTAACTACCGCTCTAAAATTCTCGAAACAGATGCGCTCCTGTTGTCGAGCGCTGCGACGTGGTGGCCCACGAGCGGGTATTTTCGCTGAACAGAGCGAGCCCGCAGGGGGATACCGCCATGAAGACTTCGCCGCGCACCTTGCTCATGCTGATGAGCAGTTCGATCGCCCTGTCGTCTCTTGCCGGACAGGCTTTCGCCCAGTCGGGCGCTGCGGGCCAGGACGCCACTGAGGTCGAGGAGATCATCGTTCTCGGCTACCGGGCCCAGAACGAACAGGCGATCCAGGCCCGGCGTGAGGATGAACGGATCGCGGACTATCTCGCAGCCGACGACATCGGCAGCCAGCCAGACTACAATATTTCGGACGCAATCCGCCGCCTGCCCGGCATCCAGACCGTGTTCGATGAGGACGAAGGCAAGTTCGTCTCGATCCGCGGCCTGAACCCGAGCTACACCCTGGGTGCCTTCGACGGGGCGACGCTCGCGACCTCGGAGCGTTCCAACCGCCAGCTGAACATGGAGGCGATCCCCTCCGGTGCGATCCGTCAGGTCGTGGTCACCAAGTCCCGGACGCCCGATGTCGACGGCAATGCAATCGGGGGCACGCTGAACCTGATCACGCGTTCGCCGTTCGATTCGACCGGCTTCTATCTCGCCGGCACCAGCTCGGTCGGCTTCTCCTCGGACACGGATGTCCCCGGAGAAGGATTTGGCCGCAGCTATGACGACGCAGCCAACTGGCGCTTCGATGCGACGATGTCGCAACGCTTCGGCAGCGAGAGCCAGTTCGGTGTCCTGTTCGGCTTCAACTATCTCCAGCGGAACCGTGACCAGCAGAGACTACTGCCGCAACTGGTCCAGCCGTCCATCTCCGCGACCCCGATGCCCGCAGGCACTCCGGCGGCGGCCGGATCCCAGACCGACCTGCTTTGGTCCACCTATCCGAACACGATCGAACGTCTCGGCGGGATCCTGAAGCTGGAGTGGGAGCCGATGACCGGCCTGCGGACGGGCGTTTCGTTCGTTCACTACGTCCAGAACGACAATGAGCTGCGTCATTCCCAGCGGCTGCGCAACGGAACGGGCGGCAATGCCAGCTTCGTCCGTTTCAACGATTTTCCGCTCCAAAAGCCCACCACGGTAGGCCAGTTCTTCATCGACTGGACCCCGGACGAGGATCAGACCCTCGCCTTCCGGGCCTCCTATTCCGAAGCCCAGTTCCTGGAACCGTCCAACCAGCTGCAGTTCAATCTGACCGGCCCGGCGGCGACCTTCGATGTGTCCCTGCAAGGCCGGGTACCGGTCGCGACCAATCTCGATCCCCGCCTGTCGAACCCGGCCAGCTATACCCTGGCCAATAACGCCTTCACGCCCTATGAGGACGACAGCGACGAATATGTCCGCGAGGTCGCCTTCGACTATGGCCGCAATACAGAGCGCGGCGACATGGGCTTCGGGCTGGGCGTCGGTGCCAAGGTCCGCGAGATCGTCCGCGACAATGACTCGACCACCTGGAACTGGGTTTTTACGGGCGCGCCCTTGTCGCTAAGCCAGTTTGCGATCCCGACCGACTACCGGCCGCCGTTCGGCAACCTCAATCAGATCTTCATCGACTTCGACGCCTTCAACAACTTCTTCAGGGGCAATCGCACCAGCTTCACGGGCGGTCGCAACGAGAACCGGCAGGCCGACTGGCGGTTCGATGAAGATGTCACGGCCCTGTATGGCCTCGTGCGCCACGCTGGCTCACGCCACACGGTGATCCTCGGCGGGCGCTTCGAGGACACCGAAACCTCGGTCGAGCGCAACCGTACCCAGGGCACGGTCCAGTCCCGGGTGACCCGCGACGGCCAGTACGACCACTTCCTGCCGTCGATCACAGTCCTGTATGACATCACGGACTCGCTGCGGCTGCGCGCGGGCGCGGCGAGCGCGGTGGGACGCCCCAACCCCAGCCAGCTCGCCTCGGGCGAAACCGTCAACCAGACCACCGGGGCCATCAACCGCGGCAACCCCGACCTGCTCGCCCGCGAAGGCGACAGCTATGAGGCGTCGCTGGAATATTACATGCCCGGCAATGCCGGCGTGCTCTCGGTCGGCGTCTTCCGCAAGGAGATCGAGAACGAGATCGTGACCCGGCTGACCGTCGGCGGCGGTCCCAACGGCGAGGACGTGACCCAGCCGGTCAACGCCACCGTGGCGGAAGTCCAGGGCGTCGAGTTCAATGCCGTGATCAACAACCTGCCCCTCCCGGGCTGGCTGTCGAACTTCGGCGTGTCCGCCAACGCCTCCTTCATCGACGGCAGTTTCGACACCGGCGGGACGCGCGGCACCGTCGACGTCCTGCAAGGCCAGGCCGACGTGCTGGGCAATCTCGCCGTTTTCTACGAGCAGGGTCGGTTCCGCGCCCGCGCCGCCTATGCCTACGTCGGCGAAGCCTTCACCAACGTCAGTGCGACCGACCTGACCGGTGTGACGGATCGCTATGACGCCGCGAGCAGCACGCTGGATCTTCAGGCGCGTTATACGATCAACGATCGCTTCGAACTGATCGGCGAGATACGCAACGCGACCAACGAGGAAAAGATCAACTACACCGGGAATGACATCTACCGCGATGTGTCCTTCTACGGGCGTCAATTCTGGATCGGCACCACGTTCGGGTTCTAGAGCTTGATCGTTTAAGGCGGACCCACTGCGTGGGTCCGCCGAAAGCGTGAATCAAGCTCTCGCTCATTCCTGGAGCCTCATTCACGGCATCGGCGGAATCGCGAAGCGATTCCACCTCAACCGATGAGGCTCTGGATCGGCTGAAGCGGGTCTTGTCGGCCCAAACGGCTTGTGCCCCTGGTCGGCCAGCATAGCGTGTTCAGAGGGCAGAGATCCTTTCGCCGAGTGAAAAGACGGCGCGCAGTCTTGAGCACTGCGGTGACGAGACGCGGGTGATAACCCGGGTGCGGCAAGGATGGTAGATGCTCTCTACCCCCCGTAGCCTCGCCCTCCTCCGCCAAACCCGCCACGTGACACGACAGCCGTCCGGCTCTGGACACGGGCCGGTGCCTGACGGGCAACGTCGAAGTCATTCCGGTTCGCCACAGTGCGGCCGGTCCGGTAGTCGCGCGCCAGATAGCCGCCGCCGAATCCGTTGGAAAACTGGCCCTGGCGATCGCGGTACAGCGGACCGCCGCCCCGATAGCCACCGCCGTTCAGAAGCTGACCGATGATGAACCCGGTCGCCAGCGGCCCGAAGAAGGAGCCGCCTCCGCTGTTCAGGGGACGGCACTCGTTGGGGCCCCACTGGCCTTCGCACTCCGCCTGGGTCGCGTAGCGCGGGCCGCTCGTCTCGGCGAGACGCTGGGCTTCGCCGTAGGCGGCGTCGCAGGCCGTATCCTCAATGTCGTTGGCGGCCTTGCATTCGGTCAGCGAGGTGTAGGCCAGCGCCGGGTCGGCAGCCGGTGCCGGAGCCGCGAGCTGCGGCGATCCACAGGCGGCCATGGAGAAGCTGACGGTCGCCATCAGGCTGGAGACCTGCAGCACCCGGGATCGCTTCAGCCGGCGCATTGTGGTGGTTTCGGGCAGAGTCGGATCGGTCATCGGATCAGGCCGTCATGCAGGCGGCGTTCAGCATGCCGACGCCGATCGAGATGGAGGCCAGATAGACGCCGGCAGCCAGTTCACCGGCCTCGATCCGCGCGGCCAGCGCCTTGTAGAGAATGCGGCTGACCACAAGGAAGGCGATGATCTGGATCACGCCGGCCAGCAGCGCCCAGGCCGCGAACTCGGTCAGGCTGACGGTCTGGGAAAGAGCCGAGGCCAGGGGCAGGACATAGCCGATCAGGGCGCCGCCCAGCGCCACAGCGGCGGCCGTGTTGCCTTGCCGGATCAGCTCGCGCTCATGATAGGGCGTGATCAGCTGATAGACGAACTTGAACGCCGAGAAGAAGGCGATAGCCGCCACAAATGCGATCAGGAAGGCCGTCGCCCCCGTCTGGAATGCAAACCAGTCGAACATCAGTCAAACCTCTCTCGGGTGTTCAGGCACGGAACTCGGCCATGTCCAAAGGGATGCCGAGCATGATCTCATGAGTGACCTCGCCGCCTTCGGGCTCCTGCTCGATGGCCAGCATCAGTTCACGGCCGGCCGCGAGATCGCGGGCGTAAAGCATGCAGGTCTGGAAGATCCTCGCATAGGGCTCGGTCGCGACGCGGTCGGTATAGACCGTCTCCCACAGGGTCACCGGCGGCTGAGGCTCGTCCGATTCTGAAAACCAGAAGCGGGGATAGTCGGGCAGGTCTTCAGCCGCGCCACGGAACACCGCCTGAGACAGCCGATCACGCCAGACGCCCCTCGCCCGATCGTTGGATGGATAGGCCGAGGACCAGGGCGTGAACAGGGTGAAGTCGTAGGCGGCCAGACCCTCGGCGTCGTCGGTCATGGCCTGCAGCATGATGTGGTCGTCCGTATAGAAGCGGTGGACGAACGGCCCGTCGTCCAGCCGGATCACGCTCTGGGCCGTGATCTCCAGCGCGTCGCGGTCCAGGGTAAAGCGGGTCTCGTCGCCCAGCCGACGCCAGGCCAGGGGGTCCAGCGCCACGGTCCGGCCCACGGTGATGTTGCGCACAATCGCCAGGGTGGGCGCGGGGGGCACCTTGTCCGCCGATCCGAACAGCCTCTTGAACATCGATCCTCTGGCGACAGTCGAAGACACACCCTAGCTCAGACTGTGCCTTCCTGTTAGGCGTAACATGAAACATGCGCGAGCCAGCCCCTTTTTCTTCGTCATCGGCCAACGACCGCATTCGCGCGTGGCGACGGGCCCGGCGCGAAGCGGGCATGATCAAGCTCGAACTCTGGGTCCCCGCCGCCACCCGTGAAGACGTTAAAGCCGCAGTCCGAGCCATCGTCGTGGACTCCACCCGCGCGCCCGAAATCCTTCGTCGTCCGCGACGCAGTTCCCTGTCCGACTTCTCTGGAGCAAGCCCCCAAATGGACGCCGTGATCGAAACCTCCTGGACCGTGCCAACCCTCAAGGTCGCGCTGGACGCCTCCGACCTGGTGCGCGAGGGGGAGCTGACCACCCGCGTGCTGGAAGGGGCCGAGCCGGTGCTGCTGGCGACGATGCATGAATACGGCGACCTGCCGATCTATCTCAGCGTCGGCGGAGCCCAGATCGTCTGCTCGGTCCTGCTGTGGCCCGTGGCCGAACAGGCCGATCGGCAAGCCTTCAACGAGTTCCTGCTCAAGGCCCAGCGCGTGGTGCCCCTGTCGAATTTCGCCATCACCTCGGTGAACGGCGAGGACATCTACGAGCTGATGGGCGAGCTGTCGTGCAAGACCACGCTGCAGACCGTGCTGATCGAACTGCGGACCCTGGCCGAGAACGCCATCGACGCGACGACGCTGCGCGACACCTTCGGCACCCAAGCTGCCGCCTGATCCGGGAGAGACCCCATGTCCATGCTCGCCAAACTGTCCGCCCTGTTCCGCGGAACCGCCCATGACGCCGGCCAGGCCGTCGTCGACGCCAATGCGCTGAAGATCCTGGATCAGGAAATCCGCGACGCCGACACCGCCCAGGGCAAGGCCCGCGACGACCTTGCCGGTCTGGTCGCGCGCCGGCGCATGGCCGAAAACGAGATGAAGAGTTTCGGCGAGCAGATCGGCAAGTACGAGAGCTCGGCCCGTGCCGCCATGTCCCAGGGAAAGACCGACCTGGCCCGGGAGGTCGCCGGCCGCATCGCCGAGCTGGAGACCGAAATCGGCAGGCGCGGCCCCCTGATCGAGGGCATGAAGGAGGCCGAGGCGCGTCTGCGTCACGCCATCGCCCAGACCGACCAGAAGATCGAGACGCTGCGGCGCGAGATCGACATCGTGAAGGTCAATGAGTCCGTCCAGAAGGCCCAGACCTCGGTGGCCCTGCAGTCGCAGGGAGCCCATTCCCGCATCGGCTCGGCCGCCGAGAGCCTGCAGAGGATCAAGCAGCGTCAGGCTGTGCAGGAAGAACGCCTGCGCGTGGGCCAGGAGCTGGAGGACCGTCGCTCGGGTGCCGATCTGGACGCCAAGCTGCGCGACGCCGGCATCCTGCCGGGTCACGCCTCGGCCGACGACGTCCTGGCGCGGCTGACGGCCCAAGACGTGAAAGTCGTAACGCCGATGATCGGCCAGTCGGTGCCGGCTTCGAAGGACCCGGCCTGACATCATGGAACGCCTTAGCCTGACGCCCCGGCCGGACTGGCCGGCCCGGGCCGAAGCCGTGGGCTTCGTCTGGCATCACGACGACGGCAAGACCTATTGGGACGAGAGTGCGGCCTACAGCTTCACCCTCGAACAGATCGAGGACGGCATCGAGGCACCGACGGCGGAGCTGCACGGCCTGTGCCTTGATCTGGTCGACGAGGCGGTCGGGTCCCAACAGCTGATGGAAAAGCTGGAGATCCCGGAGCCCATGCGGGACTATGTCGCCGATAGCTGGAAGCGCGGCGAGCCGTCATTGTATGGCCGGTTCGACTTCGCCTACGACGGCCGCTCACCCGCCAAGCTGTATGAGTACAACGCCGACACCCCGACCAGTGTGTTCGAGACGGCGGTGTTTCAATGGTTGTGGCTGGAAGAGCAGATCGCGTCCGGCGTCTTCCCGGCCGATACCGACCAGTTCAACAGCCTGCATGAGAAGCTGGTCGAGCGGTTTCGGGCGATCTTCCCCGACGGCGGCTTCATGCATTTTGCCTCTGATCCCGAGTTCGTCGAGGATCGGCAGACCGTGCGCTTCCTCGAGGACCTGGCCCGACAGGCGGGGCTGGATCCCAGGTTCGTCGCCATCGACCAGATCGGGCTGAACGCCGACGGCCGGTTTGTCGACGACGAGAACTGGCTGATCGGGGCCCTGTTCAAACTGTATCCCTGGGAACAGATGCTGCGCGACGACTATGCCGAGCCCCTGCCCTCAGCCGAGGTCACGGTGCTGGAGCCGGCCTGGAAGGCGATACTGTCCAACAAGGGAATCCTGCCGCTGCTGTGGGAGCGCCACAAGGGCCACCCCAACCTGCTGGAAGCCTATTTCGAGACTGATCCGGCGCATGAGCGGCTGGGCTCGTCCTATGTCCGAAAGCCCCTGTTCTCGCGCGAGGGGGCCAACGTCGCCCTGGTCGACAAGGGTCGAAGGGCCCGGGTGCTGGATGGCGGATACGGCGACGGGACCCACATCCGACAAGCGCTGCATGCCCCCCCGCGATTTGACGGCCAGTATGTCATCGTCGGGTCGTGGCTTGTGGGAGACGAACCGGCAGGCATCGGTCTGCGCGAGGACAGGGGACGGGTCACCCGAAACACCTCCCGCTTTCTGCCGCACATCATCACCGCCTGAGGTGTCCGAAGCGCAGGACCGCCGGACGCTCGTCGACGGCTCAGTCCGTGGATGGAGTGACCGCGATCGCGGCGAAGACGGCCAGGATCGCGTCGCCGTCTGTCCTGTCCAGCGCGCCTTCGGCAACCTGTGCGGGGGTCCAGATCCAGCTGTGCGCCGGATCATGTCGCATGGCCCATGCGGGGAACAGGCGTTCGTCGACGGGGCCGGCCAGCAAACACCGCACATCCTGATGCCGGTCATCCCCCGCGATTCGCGCGTAGGTGTCACGAACGGCCTGCTCCGGGCCCTCCAGCCATTGCAGATACAGGTCGGCCCGACAGATCAGGGCTCCGGTTATCTCATCGCGGACATTGCAACGGCGGGCATCGGCCAGAATGCCGTTCAGCATCCCGTCGTCATAGCCGAACGGCTGCGAGGCATAGACGACCCGGTAAAGGCTCATGGATTGTTCCGTCCCGACCCTAGCGGTCGCTTGCAGCCTAGCGCGGCCGTCCGGGAATGATACGGCTGCGACGTCGCGGCCGGGGCATGTCTGCCGGGCTGTTGCTGATGTTCCTCGTCCGCGGACCGCTTCCGGCGCAAAGCGGGTGCAAACGAGATTGCAAGACCCCCGGGTCTGATGCACAGGCCCGCGATCGAGGCTGCGGAGCCGAACCCACACCACCCGGGCAGGAGTGAATGCATGAGCGACTGGTTCCTCGGGGTACTGGGCGGGTCCGGCCTGTCGACGATTGAAGGTCTGCAAGAGGCGACTTCGGTCGAATGCGACACGCCCTGGGGCCGTCCTTCGGACGCCATACGGGTCGGTCGCCTGGGGAACGCGCGTCTGGCCTTCCTGCCGAGACACGGCCGATACCACAGCATTCCCCCCGGCGACCTGAACACCCGGGCCAACATCGCGGCACTGAAACAGATCGGCTGTACCGACCTCTTGTCCCTTTCGGCGGTCGGTTCGTTGAGGGAGGAGCTGGCCCCGGGCCGGTTCGTCGTGGTCGACCAGTACATCGACCGCACCGTATCGCGGCCGGCCTCCTTCTTCGGGCCCGGCGTGGTGGCTCACGTCTCGTTGGCCGACCCCGTTTGCCCGCGACTGGCGGCGCTGGCGCTCGCAGCAGGTCAGGACAGCGGCGTCTCGATCGTCGGCGGCGGCACCTACATCGCCATGGAGGGGCCGCAGTTCTCGACGCGGGCCGAGAGCGGCCTGTACCGGTCGTGGGGCTGTGACGTCATCGGCATGACGGGGATGCCGGAGGTGCGTCTGGCCCGGGAGGCAGAGCTGCCCTACGCCTGCGTCGGAATGGTCACGGACTACGACTGCTGGCGCGAGCACACCGCCGATGTTCAGGTCACCGATGTTCTGGCCATCCTGAAGAGCAACGCCGATGCGGCGCGCGGCCTGATCGAGGCGCTGGTGCGCGCCCTGCCCGCCCGGCGCGAGCCCTCGCCCATCGACACGACCCTGGACCTTGCCGTCGTAACGTCGGAAGAGATGTGGGATCCGGCCCTGAGGACGAAACTGGCGGCGATCTCTCCCCGCAAGTTCGGCTAGCCTTGGCGACGGTAACGCTTCAACGCCGGCCCGTCGTCGATATCCTCCTGCTCCCGCAGCCGGGCCACGGGCCATCCCGCGAGGTTGTCGAGGGTGTCGGCCAGCGCATGCTGTGTCGACCACCGGACACCGGCGAACGGAAGGGCCTCACGAAACCCTCGCCTCAGGCCGATCAGCCAGTAGCCACCGTCGGGGGCCGGGCCGAACACGGCCCGGTGGGAGCCCAGAGCATGGAAGGCCTCGGTGACGTCGCTGCGGGTGACCGTCGGCGTATCGCTGCCGAGGACAACGACCGGGCCGGGCGGCAGCGCATCAATCACGCGCGTCAGACGCTCGCCGAGATCGCCGGGCCCCTGGGGGATTGCCTTACCGGTGCCCACCCAGTCCAGCGGGCGGTCGGGGGCCACGGCGAGCCACAGCCGCCATCGGGGGTCACGGCCCAGCGTACGGATCAGCCGGTCAAGGGCCTCGCGTGCGAACCTCAGCGCCTCGACGTCGCCGACATCGGCGGCCAGACGCCGCTTGCCGACACCCAGGCGGGGCCGGCGCGCGAAGATCACCAGATGACGGTCCCTAGCGGCCATAAAGTCTCGCGATCCGCTCGATCGGTACACCGAGCCGATACAGGTTGACGCACGTCAGATTGAGCACTGTCTGGCCAACCCAGCCGCGCCGCCGCCACCGCGATGCCGAGGTATGGGCCTGACCGTCGAGGACGATGTGACGTGATCGACCCAGTCGCCGCATGATCTCCACGTCCTCCATCAGCGGCAGGTCGGGATAACCGCCGATGGCGCCGTAGAGATCGCGATGGATCAGCAGTCCCTGATCCCCATAGGCCAGGCCGAACCATCGCACCCGCCACGCCACGGCCCGCTCGATCACCCGCGCCTGCCAGGCGGGATCATCGATCGCGAGGCGGAGTGAGCCGGCGGTACCCTTCTTGTCCGGGTCCGCCATGTGACGGGCGATCGTGGTCCAGCCGTCCGGCGAAACCGTGGTGTCCGCGTGCAGGAACAGGCACCAGGGACGCTCGGCGGCATCGGCTCCGGCTGCCAGCTGGCCCCCTCGCCCCGGGACGCCCGACACGATGCGACAGCCCGCGCTTCGGGCAATTTCGAGCGTGCAATCCGTAGAGCCACCGTCGCTGATGGTGGCGGACACGCCGGCCGGCAGATTGGCAAGAGTCGCGGGAAGGGTCCTGGCTGCGTTCAGGGTCGGTATGACCACCTCGAGACGGTCGAACGGGGTCACGCGCTGCAGCTGGCTCCACCGAGGACGCAGAACTGGGCACAGAACGGGTGGTTCAGCGAAACGAGGCCCGACGCCTCGGCCAGGGTCTGCCCCATCTCAAAGCCCGGGTCGTAGGGCGTCAAGGTGCAGGCGACGACGACCGGCGTCCCGGCCCCGCGACGACGCACCACCATCCGGCTGGTGGCGCACATCATCTCCGACGGAGAGCGGTTCAGGATGCCCCAGCACGCCTCGCTGATCTCGGGTACGTCGGCTGTCGGCTCCATCTCCGGGAAGAGAACGAGGGCTCCCGGGTTCAGGGCGTCGACCGACAGGCGCTCGGCGGCGAAGAGCGCGGCGAATGCGGCGCGGGCCGAGGCCTCGTTCTCGCTCGCAAGCCGCCGCCCCGCGATGGCGATACGAAAGCCGTGGTCGCGGAGCCAGCGCAGCCCCTCCCAGACCTTGTCCCACGACCCCTCCCCGCGCTCCGCATCGTGAACGGCCCGGGTGTGGTGATCCAGACTGACCCGCAGCGTCAGCCGCTCTCCCCCGACCTCCGGCAGCCGCGACAGTCGATTATCCCAGCGCATCATCGGCCGCATGGCGTTGGTCAGGACCAGCACACGGTGCCCCGCCGCCAGGGCATCCTCGATCATGTCGAGGATGTCCGGATTCATGAAGGGCTCTCCGCCCGTGAAGCCGATCTCCGCAGTTTCAAGGCCAAGAGACGCGATCTCGTCCAGGTAGGCCCGTGCGTCCGACCGGGTCAGATAGGACAGCGCATCATTCGTCGGCGAGCTGTCGATGTAGCAGTTGGCGCAGGCGATGTTGCACAATGTGCCGGTGTTGAACCACAGCGTCTCCAGTCGGGTCAGGGCGACGACGGCGCGCGGGGCACCGTCCAGCGTCCGGTGCGGATCGCCGAACTTGCGCGGCGACAGGGTTCGGGGACGCTGGGTGACGAAGGGAGACAGGGCGGCCAAGGTCATGATCTCCATCTGAAGCGCGGGCCCCGCAAGGGCAAGCGACCCTCGTGGACTTACGCCCGGCCGGAGTGCGGGGTTTCGTCGCTGCTGCGTCGCGCTGGCCATATCCGGCCGCGCGTGGAAGGAAGAAGCGGCAATCACTCAAAGGGGCTCACCATGCGTTCGACACTGGCCAGGCTGATGCTGGTCCTGGCGGCCTTGTTGCCGGTCTATTTCGCCGGGGCCGCTCTCGGAGCGCGGTTCGGCGTGTTCGACTGGCGCTTCAGCCTCGGTACCCTGATCGTCGAATGGGGGCCCAGGCTGATGATCGGCGTCCTGGTGGTGGCGATCGGGCTCCTCATCGCCACCCTGGTGAAGGCCCCGCGCCGGGGATGGCGCTTTGCGCTCGCGGCGGCGCTGATCCCGGCGGTCGGGCTGGGCTATCTGGTCTGGGTCCGCGGACAGTCCGAGGACATCCCACCGATCCATGACGTCTCCACGCGACCCGCCGACCCGCCCGCCTTCTCGCCGGCCCTTCTGGCACAGCGCGCGTCGTCGCCGGACACCAATCCGGTCGTCAGCCTGACGGTCCCGGTCTCAACGCTGGAAAAGTATGAGGGGCCGCGCTTCGCCGACCTGGCCGACCGGTCCCTTGGCCAGATCGCGACGGAGGCTTATCCGTCCGTCCAGCCGCTGGCGACCGCGGCGACCGTCGACGCAGCCTATGCTGCCGCCCTGGCGGAGGCCCGCGCGAAGGGTTGGGCGATCGTCAGCGAGGACCCGGCCACCGGGACCTTCAACGCGACCGCCACCACCTTCTGGTTCGGCTTCAGGGACGACGTGGCCGTGCGCGTCCGCGCCGAGGGCGAGGGTTCGGTCATCGACGTCCGCTCGACCTCCCGGGTCGGCCTCAGCGACCTCGGGGCCAATGCGGCGCGGATCGAGGCCTATCTTTCAGGCGTGGAGCGGCGGCTGTAACCGGCGCCCGGCTTGACCGGATGAAGCTGGCGCTCGTCGGGGCGGGCCATGCCCATCTGGCCGTCATCGCACAGACCGCCCGACTGAGAGCGGCAGGGCTGGATCCCTTTCTGATCGGCCCGGCGACCTTCGACTATTCCGGGCTCGCCAGCGGCGTCCTGTCCGGTGCCCTGCCGCCCGCCAGCGCGCGGATCGACGTCGCCGCCCTCTGCCAGTCACACGATCTGACCCACCTTGTCGGCGAAGTGACCTCGGTGGACCGGCGCGGCCGCAGGCTGACGCTCGATGGCGGCTCGGTTCACGCGTTTGATGTCGTCTCGTTCAACATCGGCAGCGAGGTCGCCGATCCGGGGGGGATCGACCGCGAAGGCGTCTGGCCGGTCAAGCCGCTGGCGTCGCTTTGGGGCCTCCGAGCCGCTCTGGAAGGCATGTTCGCCGCTGCCGCCCCCACGCCTGCTGTCGTCGTCGTCGGGGATGGACCGACCGGCTCCGAAATCGCGGCGGCGCTGACCGGACTGCACGAACGACACGGCCGCGCCGCGAACCTGACGCTGGTCGGCCCGGACGCCAACGCCCGCTGGGCCCCCGGGACGGCCGGCAGGGCGCTGACGCGCAATCTGGACCGCCGGGGCATCCTCAGAATTGCAGGTGAGGCCGGGGCCCACAGACACGGCCGGCTGGACCTGTCCGACGGCCGGACCCTGGCATGCGATCATCTCGTGCTGGCCACAGGACTGCAAGCCCCTGCCCTGACACGGACGCTGGAGGTCCAGGTCGACACGCTTGGGCGGATTCTCGTCGGGCCAAGTCTGTCCAGCGTCGGCGACGACCGGGTGTTCGCCGTCGGGGACTGCGCCTCCATCGTCGGGTCGCCGCGACCGTTCGCCGGCGTGTTCGGTGTCCGGGCCGCGGAGGTGCTGATCCACAACCTCTGCGCCCTCGGCACTGACGTACCTCTGCGGTCCTACCGACCCCAGTCGCGCTGGCTGTCGATCCTCGACCTCGGAGACGGAACGGGCCTGGGCCTCTGGGGCGGACTCTGGTGGCGGGGTCGCTCGGCGCTGGCGCTGAAGCGGCGGCTGGACCTCCGCTTCGTGGCGCGTCACCGCGTCTGACGAATGAACCCAGACTGTCAGGCTAGGTGCTTCAGGAACGACACCAGCTTTCGGGTCCGGTCGCTGAACAGGGCGGGCGTGTACCACATTCCGGCCAGCCGTTTGCCGATTTCGCTGCGCGTCGGATAGGGCGCGATCATGCCGGTCAGGGCCGACAGCTTCAGCCGTGAGGACAGGACCAGCGCCCACAGCAGGATCTGATCCCCGGCGTGACGCCCGACCAGGGTGACGCCCAGCACCTTGCCCTTCCGGGTCGTGATCAGCTTGCCGAAGCCCCGCGTGTCGCCCTCGGCCTGGGCCCGGTCGTTCTCGGCGAAGTGAAAAACAACCGTGCGAACGTCATCGCCGTGGGCCTTGACCGCGTCGGCCTCGCCAAGGCCGATGGTGGCCAGTTCTGGATCGCAATAGGTCACACGCGGCACCGCCAGGGTGTCGGCGTTGACCGGCGCGGCGAAAATGGCGCGGCGAACGAACAGCGAGGCATGGGCCCCCGCCAGGTGGGTGAACTGCCCGCGTCCGGCGACGTCGCCGACGGCATAGACGCGCCTGTTGGTGCTGCGCAGCGACCGGTCTGTCCGGATGCCCCTGGCGTCGTGCTCGATCCCGGCCTTGTCCAGATCCAGCCCATCGGTAGAGGGGGCCCGCCCGACCGCGACCAGCAGATGCGAACCCTCGATCCGGCTCTCGCCGTCCGGTCCCTCGACGGTCAGGACGATGTCGCTGTCCGACCCGCCGGTATCGACGCGCACCGCGCGGGTTCCGGCGCGCAGTTCGACACCGTCCGCGCCCAGCTGATCCAGAACGACCTTTGCCGCCTGTGGATCCTCGCGCCCCAGGATCGCTGCCGCCTCGACGATGACGACCTCGGACCCAAGGCGGCGAAACGCCTGACCCAGTTCCACGCCAATCGGACCGCCGCCCAGCACGATCAGCCGCCGCGGCCGTTCGGTCAGCTCGAACACGGTTTCATTGGTCAGATAGGGCGTCGCCTCCAGCCCGGGGATCGGGGGCACCACAGCACGGGAGCCGGTGGCGATGACGATCTTGCGCGCCTTCACCCGCACATCACCGCCGAGCACCGTGCGGCCATCGACGAAGCGGGCGGCGGCACGAACGACCTGAACACCCAGGCCCTCGAACCGCTCCTGGCTGTCGACCGGGGCGATGGTCGCGATGGTCCGGTGTACATGGGCCATGACAGCCGCAAAATCGACGGTGACCTCGGCCGACGCGACGCCGAGCGCGGGGCTCCGCGCCTGGTGCGCCTTGTCTGCGGCGGCGATCAGGGCCTTGGACGGGACACAGCCGTAGTTCAGGCAGTCGCCCCCCATCTCCCCCTTTTCGAACAGGACGACCTTCAGCCCGAGCTGCGCGGCACCCGCCGCGACGGACAGTCCGCCCGAGCCCGCACCGATGACGACCAGATCGGCCTTCAGGGTCCGGGGGCTCACAGCGCGCGTCCCCTACGGCGCTGATAGAGGGTCGTGGCCAGCGACAGCAGGCCCAGGGCGATCAGCGGCAGCAGGACCCCGGGCTCGAAGATCACGCCAAGGTTCGGCGTCTCACCGCGCTCGATGACGGCCCCGATGCCTGCGCCCACGCCGCTGTAGATGAAGGTCGCCGGCATAATGCCGAAGAAGGTCGCCAGCGCGTAAGCGCGCAGCGGCGCATTGGCGAGGGCCGCCGCGACATTGACCAGCCAGAAGGGTGCGACCGGGATCAGCCTCAGTGTCAGGATATAGCCGAAGGCACCGTCCCGGACCCCGTCGATCACCTTCTTCAGGGTACCCCCATCGGCCTCGGCCTTGGCGCGCAGCGCCGCGCCGAGCGAGGTCTGGACGACAAAGAAGACCATGATCGATCCGACCGTCGCCCCGATGACCGTGGCGGTGCCTCCGATCCAGGTCCCGAAAAGATATCCACCCGCCAGCGTCAGAATGACCGCGCCCGGAAAGCTGACCGCGGTCGCCAGCGCATAGACCGCGATGAAGGCCAGCAGGGCCAGCACCAGATTGTCGTCCACGAACCCGCGCAGGGTCGTCTCATGGGTCTGCAGGGCTTCGAGGTTGAGATATCGCCCGACCCCGCTGGCGAAGACCGCGACGATCGCCGTGATCAGCACGACGAGCGGCAGGAACCGTTTGACCTTGCTCATCCGTCAGCCTCTCGGGGTCGCGTTCAGCGCCCAGTCGTAGGTGTCGCGTCCGATGCGGGTCACGGCCTGAAGTCGCGTCCTTAGCGGGACGGCGGCGTGCTGCGCCAGATGCGCGATGACCCGGGCGTCGGTCCCGCCGAAGTCTTCTGCGTACCATTTGTAGATCGAGGAGACGACCAGCGTGTTGCCGTCGAACCGCACGGCGCGAGGGCTGTTGACGTAGGCGCGCGCCGCAGCGTCCAGCGACGGCCCCAGCGTCGCCCCGCGCCATGCTCGCAGCGGCAGGTTCGGACAACTGTAGGAGGCGCAATTGACCGCATAATGCACGCGCGGTTCCGTCCAGCCCCGGCGCAGGATGTTGTGCTCCATGTCGTCGAGCGTCAGGTCTACGCCCTCAACCGTGGCGACCCTGCGCCGCCAGGGCCCCGGCCTCACGCCGGAGCGAATGTCCCGGATCGAGCCTACCGGATAGGCGTCAAGGATCACGTCGATCGTCACGGCATTGTACAGGTTGGCCCAGTAGGCGAACTGTTCGGGCCGCGTCAGCGACTGGGGCCGGATCGCCGACAGGTCCGCGATATAGGCGTTAAGCGCCGCCCGATCGGCGGACGACCCCTGCCAGCCGGCATAGTCCACGCGAACGACGCCGTCGCGCGAGTTGCGCGCCCGCCGGGCCAGCAGGGCGTCGAACGCGGCATGGTCGGCGACACCCGTTCCCGCGCGGTTGGCCGCGAAGCCGGCGACATTCTGAGCCGATGCGGGTCCGGCCACCAGGGCGGCGGCGCCCCCCACGATGAGAGCTCGTCTGGAAGGCCGCATCATCACAACCTCTCACGGGCAGGGTGGAAAAGCGCCCCAGACAACGGCCCGTGCTCTGGATGGGCGATCAGATTGCCGGGGTGGCTGAAAGGCAACACGGCCGCTATTCTTCGGCTGGACCCCAAAGCGCCTCCAGACGTTGCGCTCGCCCGCACCGCCACTTGTAGAAGCCATAGGTCTGAGGGTTCTTCAGGTAATAATCCTGATGATAGGTCTCGGCGTCATAGAAGGTCGCGGACGGCCGTATCTCGACCTCGACCTCGCGCCCGAACTGGCTGGCCACCGCCTGCTTCGACGCCTCGGCCGCCGCCGCTTCTTCCGGTGTGACAGGGAAGATGGCACCGAGATAGGACGGGCCCTTGTCGCAGAACTGGCCGATCGGGTCGAACGGATCGACGTTTCTCCAGAACACCTCAAGCAAGCCGGCATAGCTGATCACTTCCGGGTCATAAACGACCCGAACCGCCTCAAAGTGACCCGTGTCACCGAGCGTGACCTGCTCATAGGTCGGATCGGTCGTCGTACCGCCCGTGTAACCGGAAACAGCGAAGGCGACGCCCGGCGTCTGCTCGAAGGCCTGCTCCACGCACCAGAAGCAGCCCGCCGCGAAGACCGCGGTTGCGGCATTGGCCGGTTCGGCTCGCTGGACCGGAGCAGGCGACGCGCAGCCCGCCAGGAGCACCAGGGACATAAGGGCGATCAGTCGGTACATGGCAGGTCATCCACGGCGGGCGCGATGTGTCGCCCGATCGGGGACGAATGCGCCGGGAAGGGCCTTTCGGTTACTCGACAAAACGTCGCGTGCCCACAAAACTGTTCCCCGGCTCATGATCCACCGTCAGCGGCGATGACGGTGGAGGCCGGGCCCATTTGTTCAGAGTCGCAAGCGCGGCTGCTGCGAGCACCGATCTTATCTGGCGACAGGCGAACGTCCGGCAGCAACGCTTCCTTGACCTGCTATCCATGGACTTCTAGCGTTCAGAGATCTGTGTTGGGCGGAGCGGTTTGGAAGATGAACCATTGGTCCGCTGCTCCGGTAAATCCGCTGATCAGCCTGATTGTGCTCGCGGCGGCCGCCAGTCTGGGAGCCCAGGAAGCCCATGCCCAGGATTTCGAGTCTGTTCTCGTTGCGCCGGACGATGCGGACCTGAACCTCGCCTACGCCGAAGCCGCCGTCCGGCAGGGCGAACTGGCGATCGCCGCTTCGACGCTCGAGCGCATCCTGATCAATGACCCGGAACGACACAGTGTGCGGCTGTTCTATGCGGTGGTTCTTTTTCGTCTGGGTGACCTTCAGACCGCGAGGAACCAGTTGGGGCAGCTTGAAACTGCGCCCCTAACGGCGAGCCAGCGCGCGGAGGCCGCAAGCTACTCTCGTCGCATCGAACGGGCGGAGCAGCGAGCCCATGTGTCTGGACGACTGACGGCTGCCCTCAACTATGAGGAAGACGCCGCGGGTGCCTATCAGACAGCGTTCGATCTCATCGGCAGCCCTGCCGGGGAGGACGGGCTTTCAAGCGACGTTACGCTGACACTGGACGCGGCCCGGACCTTCGACAGGAACCGGACATGGGAGGTCTACGCATCCGCGCTCCTGCATGACCACGCCGCCCTGTCGGGCGCGGCTGTGGATTACCAGCGCGGTGATGCCGAGATCGGTTTCCGGCACTCCGGTGGCCTCGTGGAGACCCAGCTTGGCGTCACGGCGCATCATGTCCGGCTGCAAGGCGAGCCGCAGCTGTCCGAGGTCGGGGTGCGGGGGGCGACCCGCTACCGGGCAACGAACGCCTTGACCCTCAGCGCGCGCTTCGAGGTGTTGGATCAATCCTATGACGAGCCGGGAATCGACGCGATTGCGTCTTTCCTCGGCGGCGACCGCGACGGCGTGCGGTACCTGGCGGGCATCGGGGCCAGCCTGGACACGACAGCGCGGACGACATTGAGCGGCACGGCCGACTATACAATCAAGACTGCCGGATACGATCCGTTCGGTTACGAGGGCTGGCGACTGGGCGTCGCCTTGCACCAGCGGTTTGACCGGGGTGTCTACGCCCTGGCGTCGACGTCGGTGCGCTGGCTCGACTATGACGGACCCGACAGCTTCTTCCTGAGTGGTTCGGTTCGCGAGGACATTCGAACAATGTCGCGGATTGCAGTCGGCGCTCCACTGGGTGCCTTCGCCTCCGGTGGTTTGGTCGGGGATTTCAGGGATCGGGTCGCGCTGGAGTTGGCAGGGACCCACGCGAGCAGGGACTCCGGGCCTCCGCTGGCAGATTTCGACAGCCTTGGAGCGGAATTCCGGCTCATCTGGCGTTTCGGTTCCCGACGTTGACGCTGAGGAGATCATCCATGTCCCGTCGCCACCCCCTTCCGATCGCATTGACCATCGCCGCCCTGCTGACAGTTGCCTACACCGCGCCGGTCACCGCTCAGGAAACCGTCGGCGTCAACGCTGCAATCCGGAACTCCGTCCAGACGCGTCGAACCACCTCGGCCCCGTTACGACCCGCCGTGCTGCGTGCAGGTGTCGCCCTGGGTGACCAGTATGTCACCGGGGTCAACAGCCAGGTCCAGGTCCTGCTGCGTGACCGATCAACCTTCACGGTTGGATCCAATGCCCGCATGACTGTCGATCGCTTTGTTGTCAGCGACAGGGGTGCCGGTGGGGTCACGGCCTCGGTCGCACGCGGTGCCTTCCGGTTCGCCTCGGGTCGGACGACGCGGTCCCCTGCTCGACAGGCCATCTCGACACCTGTCGCCTCGATCGGAATTCGCGGCACCATCGTGGATGGCATCGTGGGGCCGGATGCCCTTGCCCTGCTCAGGTCCCAACCAGGCGTTCCGGATTTCACTGGCGACGAGGAAACGATGGTCCTGGTGGTTCTGCGCGGACCCGCCAGCAACGCGCGCAGCTTCGATACCCCCGGTGCCGTCGAGATCGAACGCGACGGTGTAACCGTCACCCTGGATCGTCCGGGTGAGGCGCTGCTTGTCACCAGCGATGGCATTTTCGGACCGTTTTTTCTGACGGATGACATCTCGAGTGCTCTCGCCGCCCTGTTGTTGCCTGCGCCCACGGGCGGCGGCGACCCCGACGAAGACCTGCCCCAGACAGTAGCCGCCCGTGCCGACGACTCATCGCCGTTCCTTGACGACACGATGGTGATCGGGTTGCCCGACGGCTACGATCCCCTGCCTCCGGTGCAGGAAGATCGGGTCCAGACCGATTTTCCGTTTTTTCCCCCGCCGCGCCCGTGATTGCGGCGGTTGGGTCAGAACAACCAGCCGTCATTCCCGAGGGGAAACGGATCGTCGAAAAGGCCGGGATCAAGCGGTATCGGCGGGGCCGGTGTCTGGTCGTCAAGTCCCAGCATGCGATCACCGGTCTGACGCACGAAGGTCGTGCCGCGCAAGGATAGCGACACGAAGACCTCAGGCTCGGCCAGAAGAACCTGGGGTTGATCGTCCTTGTTGATGCCGCTGTCTTCCGGCTCGCCAAAGCACCACTCCAAGTCAACAATCTTGTCTTGCGTGGCGTCTCCGGTGGCAGGCTGCCCCCAATCCGGACGCGGCGATGGGCTCTGGAATCCTGGCAGGCCGGTGACCGGAAGTGATGCCCCGGGTTGACCTCTGAAAACGAATGTTTCGTCCGCGCTCCAAGCGATGGATCCCGGGACCCGGGCGATATCCGGATACCGGACATGATCCTCAGATAGCAACCAGGCCTCGCCCCGTGTCAGGGGCGTGTCACCAAAGCCTCCTGACAGGTCGAAATCCGGATCGTCGAAGATGAAGGGCTGGCCAGGGTCGACCGCCGGGCTGTTTACGGGATCGTTTATGATCGTCACATTTATGGTCTGCAGCCGGACGCCCCCCCGGCCGTCCGACGCCTGGATGATGACTTCATAGATGTTGTCACCGTTCTGATCGGACGGGTTCTCGAAGTCGGGAAGCCCCGGGGGGTTGCTGAACTGCAGGGCAGGTGTCGACATCATCACGATGTTGAAGCGGGCCATGTCGGCCCCGCCGACGATGGTGAAGACGACATTGTCGAAGTCTTCGTCGAAAGCGAAGAGACTGGCCACAAACCCCGTATTCTCCGGGATCGCGACATTGGCGACCTGCGCCCCCTGTAACGACGTGATGACGGGGGCGTCGTTCGCGTTCAGGATAGTGACGGACACCAGTTGCGTGTCCGTCAAGGTGCCGTCTGAAACCGCGACCAGGACTTCATAGACGTTGTTGCCGTTCTGGTCGGTCGGGGCCTCGAAGTTCGGGGCGTTCAGGAACTCCAGCCGGCCGGTATCGGCGTTGATCGTAAAGAGCTGAGCGTCAGCTCCCCCGATGATGGACCAAACGAGAGTCGTGTTCGGATCGGGATCCGCGGCGTCGATAATCTGGGGGCCGAACGTGTTCTCAAAGATAGCGTAGCCGCCCGCCGTTCCCCCCCCGGCAAAGGTGATCACAGGGGCCGAATTCTGGTCGATCGCATCCAGGACGGTAACCGACAGTGTCTGGGTGTCGGTCAGGGTTCCGTCCGAGACCTGCACCACGACGTCATAGACGTTGTCGCCGTTCTGGTCGGTCGGAGCCTCGAAGTCCGGGGCATTGACGAAGCGCAGCACCCCCGTGGCCGGGTCGATCACAAACCGTGCCGCATCGGCCCCGCCGATGATGGAGAAGGTGCGGGTCGCCCCGGCGTCCGGATCGGTGGCGGCGACGGTCGTCACCGCGGTCGTGTTCTCGGCCAGCGAGACCGCACCCGTCGCTCCGCCGCCGTTCGAGGTGA
>Ga0247831_1002210_pt1 | contig 32686 bp, 21 predicted proteins | sample LaCruzMarch2015__9_FD_192406 | JGI IMG/M metagenome (GOLD analysis project Ga0247831, IMG submission 192406) | Freshwater microbial communities from meromictic Lake La Cruz, Castile-La Mancha, Spain - LaCruzMarch2015_1m | ecosystem: Environmental > Aquatic > Freshwater > Lake | place: Spain...
TTGCTCGAACTGGCTGCTTGGTCGACTACATGGCGAACGAGCACTTACCATGGTTAGTACCTTTCAACTAACGAAAACTGCCAGGTTTACCTGGCGCACCGGAACACACGGAAATGAAAGCAAAAACAAATAGAGTCAGGCTATCTAACGAAATAAACACGGAACTGCACCGGTGTTTTCGCAGAAGACCCACACCAGCTACCTCAATGTGCGCGCACAGTGGAGCCGTTTCTAGGTCTGACCCCCAGTAGGTCTGAATCCCAGTAGGTCTGAATCCCGGCCGGTTTGAAGCCCGGTAGGGCTGACACATCCTCTGACGGGGCAGATATGCCCCGGATACGAAGCGGATTTTAGCCCCAGCCCTGAAGGGGCGACACACCCTCAAGAATCCGATCGGAAGCTACCAGTCCGAGAGCGAAATGATCCTGAGATTAGGAGATCCAATGATTCCTCGATAGGCACATCTCGATTCGATGCTGCTTCCAAAGAGCGTCAGTGCCACCGCGAATCCACTGAAACTCACAACCAGCTTACCAGAATTTCAACCGAAGTCTGGCGACTCCGGCTTCATAACTGTGGTGCCAAAAACGGCGCTGTTGCAGACCCCTGGAAGCAAAATCGATTATCAAATACAATGTTTTGATTGATGCCCTAGTAGCTCAGTTGGATAGAGCGCGGCTTTCCTAAAGCTGAGGTCGCAGATTCGAATTCTGCCTGGGGTACTGAAGAATTTGTAATGTTTTCATTGGTCGGACGCTATCGCAGCGTACCGGGAATTCTCCCGAGCGACACCGCAAACCTGAAGCGACTAACGAAGCTGTTTGCTCAAGAGAGCATCTCACAGTTCATTTCGCAGAATCTAGTTCCAAGGATTGGTATCGATGAAGATTGTCAGGACCGATCGTGAACTGGAAATGTTTGTCGTGGACGCTAGACTTCGGGAGATGGGGGCGACGCTCGTCAAATTGCCCGATGGTGTCTCGGAGCAGACGCTGATCCAAGAAATCGCCGATGCTGATTTGCTGTTGATGTGCTACACCAAAATCAGCCGTAAGGTGATCGAAAGTGCTCCGCGACTGAAGGCCATTATCAAGTACGGGGTCGGGATCGATGCAATCGATATTGTTGCTGCTCGCGAGCGGGGAATTCCCGTGGTCAATATCCCCGATTATGCCGAGGAAACAGTCGCCGAAGGGGCTTTTGCATTAATGATAGGCTTGGCAAAGCAATTCAAGCCTATCCAAAACGCAATGCAACAGTCCGGTTGGGTTTGGCCAGAACCGAAATGGTTGGCAAACGATCTTGCTGGTAAAACACTGGGTTTGGTTGGTGTTGGACGTATTGGATCGAGCATGTCGAGAATGGCAAACGCGTTTCGTATGCGAGTGTTGGCCTACGATCCATTCGCGACCAACATGCCAGCCGAGCGATTTGACGACCTAGGAGAAATGCTTCAAGAGTGCGATTTTGTTTCGATCCATTGCGTGCTCAACGACAACACTCGAGGGTTGATCGGCGAGGCTGAACTGTCGCGAATGAGGCCTAGCGCCTTTCTGATTAATGTTTCGCGAGGCGAGATTGTAGACGAGCCTGCCTTGCTCCAAGCATTGCAAACCAAACAGATCGCGGGCGCAGCTCTCGATGTTTATGGTCAAGAACCTTTGGCAAAAGAAGGCCATCCGTTATCGGCACTCTACGCGATGGACAATGTGATTGTTTGGCCTCACATGACCTTCTACACGCGGGAAGCCATGCAGCGTTTAGAAGACGAAACGTTAGCGAGATGCATGGAAGCGATCGAAGGTCGCCCGCTCTGGGTAAAATCAAACGACCCACGTTTACGCGCTCAAACAACAGGTGTTGCGTTTGAACAAAAGCGGTAGCCGTTTGCGTCTGCAGAAGCCAATCGCTCGTTGCTTCGTGTAGATCCCTGAACGGCTAGCCCTTCCTTCCTATTTTAAGATCGGCAATGGTGGTCGTACCGAGGATTTGAATGTTGTGAAATCTTCGCCCAGCAGCGAAGCTACGGTTGCAGCTACTTGTGCTTGCTCATACTTACCACCTTGGTCCACACCCGAACGGTCAACACCGGTTCCGAAAGCGGCGGCCCAAGTTCGTTCCGAGCCAGGTAAATTGTCGCTGTGGTTCTTCCAGCCTTCGCGACCATCGCCCCGTCCGTGATCCGAGGTGATCACAAAAGCGGTTTTGTCCTTGTGGGAGGGAAGGGATTGTACTGTTTCCCAAAGTTGGCGAATAAAGAAATCGTTTTGCTGCGCGGTCAGTAGATACTTATCGTACTTCCCTTCGTGGGCCCAATCATCAGTTTCCCCCAACGACACAAACAAGACGCGAGGTTGATTCGTTTTCAATTCTTCAATAGCTCCACTTATTGTCAGAACGTCATACCGAACTCCCTCCCATTGGTGAAACAACTGTTTCGAAACGAAATTCAGAACTTCCAATCGATCCGGCGAACCAACACGAAAGGGTTGCCAGCCCGCATTAACAGGGATCTTGCTGCGCTTGTCATTAATAATGTAGGGGAACACGTCCCAGGATCCATAAGCAGCGACTTTGCCCGCAAAGGCTGGTTTGCTATGAAGCCATTCTAGTACGGTAGTATTTAGATTGTATTTCTTGTCGTTGCTATTGATTGCCGGATCTGGAAAGCCACTTAAAATTTCGTTGTATCCAGGGTAAGAAAAATACAGACCGTTAGTAACGGCAACGAGACTCTCATTTTCAAGATCACCAGCGATCCAAGCGGTTCCTTCCTGGCAACGCCCCCAAAGAAACGGCAGCAACATGGCTCGGCGTTTCTCGCGGTCTTCGACCCAATATTTCTCTTTGAGTTCATCGGGTTTCTCAACACCGTTTTCCTTGATCATCAATCTGGGGTCAGCACCGCCAAAAACCTCTTCGCAACGAAGCCCATCGAGAGTGATTAAAACGACGTTTTGGGCGCGATTTGAATCTTGTGAAAAAACATTCGTTGTCGAGATGAACAAAACAAAAAGCATCCCTAACATCAACCGAAAACTCATGAGATTCTGCTTTCCGAGGTGCAATCCTACTACTTCATGTTGTGCAACTCGTTCGGCATTCCGAGCGAGAGAACGATCGGGAGATTGGATTCAACTTTCCACGATGTCACTGTCGAATTTTAGCCATGCGATGGTCCTGGGATTTATCAAACGATCGATTTTGAAAATCTTCATGACGAATTCACGATCGCCTCAATGCGCCAGGCTTGCTCCATCGAGTAAGCTCAGGAGCAAGCTGTGCATCCATCTATGTTTCGCGTTTCGAGCCTCCACGTTTCAATCTCACAATTCAACTCCGCGGTACTTCATGCGTTATGCGATTCTTGCTTTGGCAGTCCTGTTGTCTATCGTTGGAAATGCTGTTGGTCAATCTGCCAGTCTTAGCTCGCAATCCCAGGATAAAAACAGCATTCCGGTTATGAGTTTTAACATTCGATATGGAACTGCGAACGACGGTGATAATCACTGGAACAAGCGAAAGGACTTTTTGATGGATACGATCCATGCTTTTGGTCCAGATTTGCTTGGAACGCAAGAAACGCTGCGTGATCAACGCGACTTCATCTTGTCGAAGCTCGCTGGATACGAATCGTTTGGCGTTGGACGCGATGATGGCAAAGACGGGGGCGAGATGGCTGCCTTGTTTTATCGAACCTCGCGATTTGAAAAGTTAGCCGGAGGTCATTTCTGGTTGAGCGAAACTCCAGACAAGGTGGGTAGCAAGGGGTGGGATGCGGCTCTGCCGCGGATCGCAACTTGGGTTAAACTGCGAGATCGCCAAAACGAAAATGGGAAACCGATTTTCTTTTTGAACACTCACTTTGACCATCAAGGTCGGCAAGCGAGAAGGGAAGCAGCCATATTGATTCGGAAGAAAGTACTTGAGTTGGGAGCCGATTGTGATTCCATCGTAACAGGCGATTTCAATGCCGGAGCCGATAGCGATGTGTTTAGCGCCTTGTTTGCTGATCATGCTCAGCAAGAGTCGCCCTTGGTAGATACCTTCTCGCAAGCTCAGCAAAAATACGAAGAAGGCCCGGGGACATTTTCGGGTTTTCAGTCAACGGCCACAACAGGCCCTCGCATCGATTGGGTCGGATGCTCGCGCAGCTTTCAAGTACTGGCGGCCGCGATTGATCGTACGCAACGCGACGGGCGCACTCCTTCCGATCACTTTCCAGTAACAGCAATCCTAAAGCGTTGAATATCCCAAGAGATGTTGACGGTCAACGGAAGCACGCTTCCTGATTGCAAACGCACAAGACGCAGGGCAGTTTCTTAATCGCTGACCATGGCAACGGATTCGATGCTTGTATCTCGCGAAATTTCGTTGTAGCTAAGGATGCGAAGGTCGGGCATCGATTCTTGAGTGATTTGGCGAAGTGCAACGCGAATCTTGGGGCTGACCAGAACACAACGCGGCTTGCCCATGGCATCTAATTTCTTGATTTGATCAGAGATCTTCGAGCACGTTTTGGCAATCACATCCGGTGACATTCTGATAAAAATGCCACGGTCGGTTTGTTCCGTCCCCGCCGCCACGCGATCTTCCATCGCAGGGTCCAAGGTAATGACTCGCAGTACTCCAGCAGGATCGCGGTAGCGGTGCGAAATGGTTCGTGCGAGCCGATGTCGAACGTATTCTGTTAACCAAATAGGATCCTTGATGCGATGGGCAAAATCGCCCAGGGTTTCAAAGATGATTCCTAGCTGCCGAATCGGAATGTCTTCCCGCAATAGGTTTTGCAGCACTTGTTGCACTTCTGCAAGCTTCATCACCCCAGGGACCAGTTCATCGACCACGGTTGCCGAGGTCTTCTTCAGTTGTTCGACCAACTGCTTAGCAACTTCACGAGTAAGTAATTCGTCAGCGTGCTTTCGAGCAGTCTCTTGTACGTGTGTTGCAAGAACCGCTCCGCATTCAACGACTTGATACCCGTAGATTTCAGCTTGCTGTCGATTTTTGGGATCGATCCAGAAGGCTCGTTTGCCGAAAGCGGGGTCGGTGGTTTCGTCACCTTGGATTTGCCCAAGGGTCAGGCCAGAGTCGATTGCCAACAAGCGATCGGGTCGCAGGGTCCCAGATGCAATTCGATTTCCCGACATGTCCAATTCGTAAGTGTATTCTGGAAGGCTCATTCGGTCTTTGATGCGCACCATGGGGAGCAGAATTCCCATTTCGCTAGCGAGTGTTGCGCGGACGGTGGATATTCGCTTCATCAAATCGCCACCACGATTTGGGTCGGCCAGCACGATCAGCTTCGCGCCGAGTTCCAAACGCAGTGGGTCAACTTCCAAGTAATCTTCCACCTTCTTTTCGGCGGGTGCTTTTTTGGTGTTCTCTGCATCCGTTTGTTTTTTGGTTTCAATGGTGTCTGTCTGGCGTTTTTGGCGTTGCATTAGCAAGGCAATACCAATGCATCCGCCCCCCATGGTGATCATGGGCATGGTGGGCAGTTGCGTAAAAGTCAGCAACAACAGGAACACACCAGAGACAATCAAGGCTTGAGGGCGCGAGAAAATCTGCCTCAGAAATTCACCGGAGAACTCGGATTTTTGCGTGCTCCGTGTGGTGAGCAAGGCCGCGGCCAACGAAATCAAAAAGGCTGGGACTTGGCTAACCAAACCGTCGCCGATCGTAAGTTTCGCATAAACATTGGCAGCTTCCATTAAAGTCATTCCAGAATACATGTAGCCCATGTACAGACCACCAACCAGATTCAGCAAGGTGATCGCAATACCCGCAATAGCGTCACCGCGAACGAACTTACTCGCACCGTCCATCGATCCATAAAAGTCCGCCTGCCGAGTAATCTCTTCACGCCGTTTTTGAGCTTCCTTTTCGTCAATGGCTCCGGCACTAAGGTCAGCATCGATAGCCATTTGCCGTCCAGGCATTCCATCCAAAGCAAACCGAGCGGCCACTTCACCGATTCGAGTTGCTCCCTTGGTGATAACGATAAAGTTGATCAAGAAGATGATGACAAACAGAATGATTCCCACCTCCAAGGAATCCCCCGAAACAAACTCGCCGAACGCACGAATCACATCGCCGGCCGCGTCGAGCCCTTCGGATCCGGTGCGAGTCAAAATCAAACGAGTGGTTGCAAGATTTAGAACCAAACGCGACAGGGTTGTCGCGACGAGCATGGCTGGGAAAATGTTGAATTCCAGAGGTGCATCAATGTAGATCGTGGTTAGTAGGACCACTACTGCGATCGCGATATTAGCAGAGAGCAAAATATCGAGCAGGTAGGGTGGCAAGGGAACAAGGATAACCACCAAGCAAGCAATGATCCCAATCGGGACGATAGCGTGTCGATGTTTGAAGAAAAGCCGTGTAAAAATGTCCATGCAATTAGCACCTAGTCGTCCAACTTTAGAAAATCTGCGTCAGAATCCGGAAACTACCCATCTTTCTTGTCAGATGTCTATATCGTTTTTGAAACCGGAACGATAATGTACGACCAAGACGGACGAATTATGGAATAAAAGCGTTACCTCCGTTGTCACCGTGGAATCCCTAAGCGAAAATTTCGAATGCCAGCAAAAGACGCAAGCGACGCGAATAAGTACCCTTTGACGTCCCCTCGCTTTTGGCATGGGATGCAATCTCGAGTTTGGTTTTCAGAGCTTGCGAGAAACCGATTCAATTTTTCCTGGTCTCGGCTGCATTTAGCGTTGGGGGTTTCGTGTTTCATGCCAGCCTCCGACTGCATGGCGTTAACTCAGCATTTGCTGTTTGGTCGAGCGATTGCTGCTACGAAGCTCGCGGGGCCTCCTCTTTTTGTATTGGGGCATTGGAGAAGCGGAACAACGTTGTTGCATGAACTGCTGGCGCTCGACACCAAATATGCTTCCCCCACAACTTTTGAGTGCTTTGCCCCCTCGCATTTTTTGTTGACCGAGGGATTGGTAACACGCTTCGGTGGTTGGTTGCTCCCTGACAAGCGTCCTATGGACAATATGAAGGCTGGTTGGGCTTTGCCTCAAGAGGATGAATTTGCCCTGATGAACCTAGGGGCCCCAACTCCTTATCTTCGCATGTTGTTTCCTTGCAACGAGATACCTTACGAGAACACACTTGACTCACGAGGATTCACCGTCGAAGAACTTGCGAAATGGAAGTACTTATTGGACTGGTTCTTGAAGGCTATTACGTACAAATCAGGCAAGCCGTTGGTTATCAAGAGTCCTCCTCATACCGGGCGATTAGGAATCTTAAAAGACATGTACCCGGATGCAAAGTTCGTTCACATTGTGCGCGACCCTCGCAAGTTGTTTCCGTCTACGATGAAACTTTGGCGATCTCTGGATACGGTTCAAGGGCTACAAGTGGGTGAGAACGAACCAAGATTGCGAAAGTTCGTGTTTGATTCCCTTCGCACGATGTACCGGTCTTTCGACGAAGACAGAAAAGGGATCCCTTCCAATCAATTGGTGGAGGTCAAGTACGAGGACTTGGTGCGCGATCCTGTCGGTGTGGTTCGAGGTGTGTACCAAGATCTGGAGTTGCCTGATTTTGAAACCATCGAACCGCAAATCCAGTCCAAAATGCAGCAAGAGAAAGATTATAAAACCAACCGCTTTTCTAGCGACAACCAAGAGGAAGCCATCATCTTGCAAGAGTGGCGAGAGTACGCGACCAAATACGGGTACGTCTAAGAAGTACCACAATGCTCGACTCACTTCCCATCGATCCCTTTCTCCCTTCCTTGCGAGAATGTGTCGCCAAGCATCCCATCACCCTGCTCGAAGCGCCCCCCGGGACGGGGAAAACAACTCGAGCAGCGCCGGCCTTATTGGATTTGCCGTTGGTGCAAGGGAAACGAATTTATCTCTTGCAACCACGTCGCCTTGCGGCCAAGTCGGTTGCAGAGCGTATCGCGTCGGAGCAGAACAGTCGGATCGGAAATCGTATTGGCTACCAAGTTCGATTCGACTCGCGAGTTTCATCGCAAACGCAACTGATCGTAGCGACCGAGGGCATTCTGCTGCGACGGCTTCAAGAGGATGCTTCGCTCTCCGATACCGCAATTGTTATCCTAGATGAATTTCATGAACGATCGCTCGATTCGGATTTACTTTTAGGAATGCTTCGACGCGTGCAACAAGCGATTCGCGATGATTTGCGACTGGTCATCATGTCGGCCACCTTGGAATCATCGGCCATCCAAACTCAGTTGGGGGGCGTTCCCGTGATTCGCGTTCAGTCGAAGAATTATCCGGTAAAGGTCTTCTATCAACCACCTAAAGCGGCTCAGCGGCCTGTCGACCAAATGGTGGAAGTGCTACAAGAGGTTGTACCAAAGCATGATGGTGATGTGCTTGCTTTCCTTCCAGGGGCAGGTGAAATCCGAAGATGTTGCGATCGCCTGTCAGGCAGTTCTCTAGCCAGGGACTGCGACATCCGGCCTCTTCACGGTTCCATGCAACTGGAGGAGCAATCGCGAGCGATTGAAACAGGGAGTCGCCGTAAGATTGTCCTCTCGACGAATATTGCCGAAACCTCGCTGACCATTGAAGGCGTTCGAGTTGTCGTCGATAGCGGATTAGCGCGAGTCATGCGCTATTCGCCGGACGTCGGCTTAGACCGATTGTCCATGGAGCCAATCTGCCAATCATCGGCAATCCAACGAACGGGACGCGCGGGACGCGTTGCCCCCGGGGTATGTTATCGTTTATGGAGCGAAGCGTCGGATCGTTCTAGGCCTGCTTTTCTCGAACCCGAGATCCGAAGAACCGATATCGTATCGTGCATTTTGCAATTGGTCGCTTGGGGAGAAGGAGATAGCGATGACTTTCCTTGGCTAGAAGCACCTCGCCCGGATACCAAGACCAAAGCGATGGAGCTGCTTTCGATGTTGGGGGCAGTTTTAAATCATAAGATCACTCCGATCGGCAAAGCCATGGCTGCGCTGCCAACTCATCCTAGACTCGCGCGGATGGTCATCGCGGGTTACGAAACAGGCTGCCTGAGTCGCGTTTGCTTACTTGCCGCGATGCTATCCGAACGTGATCCTTTCGATCGTTCTGATTCGAGCGACAGGATGAGCTCGTACCAGCAGCGGTCCATACACACTCAGTCGGCTCGCCGATGGGACAGCGACTGCGTAGAACGAGTTACAGCTATCGAGAGTTTCTTGGATGGGCGATTTGTGTCATCGCCCTTTGGGCAATTGCATCGTTCCAGTGTCCATACCATTGCTCAATCCGCCAATCAGCTCCGAGATCAGTGCATTGATGCTCTGGAACAAATTGGGGTACAACGAGGGCGTGAGGCAGCGGACTCGACGACATTGTTGATGCAATCCTTGGTTGCAGGTTTTCCTGATCGGCTTGCCAAGCGACGGGCCGCTGGTAAGACAACAGGGTTGATGGTGGGTGGAAAGGGTGTCGCACTTAGTCCTCAAAGTGGCGTTACCGAATCAGAGCTGTTTCTGTGTGTCGATGTGGAAGCGAGTGCCGGTGACGCGACGGTTCGACAGGCGAGTCGAGTCGATTTCGATTGGCTGTCCGGCGAAACATTGCACCAGCGCGATGATCTCTATTTCCACGCTGGGCAGAAACAAGTTGTTGCACGCCGACAGATCCTGTGGCACGATCTTGTGCTGAAAGAGACGCCGGCCAGCATTCAAGATGACGAAGCGTGCGGGAAGGTTTTGCTCCAAGCGGCACTTCGAAACTGGGAGCAAGCTTTTCCGGTTGGCGATGAGCAAATCGATAGCTTGGTTGCCCGCGTCCGCTGCTTGCAAGAATGGGTGCCCACGTTGGAATTGCCCTCTCTGGATACTGCCATACTGCAAGAGGTAGCATCGGATCTTTGCCGTTCTCGAAGATCGCTGGCGGAACTGCGATCGGCTCCGTGGGTCGATTGGATTCGGACGCGATTCACCAATGAACAATGGATTGCGATCGAAAAGGAAGCTCCACCGAAAATCATGGTCCCAAGCGGCAGCTGGATCAAGATTCGTTACGAACACGGAAAGCCACCCACCATGGCCGTCAAGATTCAGGAGATTTTCTCCTGGCGAAAAACGCCGACGGTGGCCATGGGGCGAATTCCTATTCTGCTGGAGCTGTTGTCACCGAACATGAGGCCCCAGCAAATCACAAACGATTTGGTGTCGTTTTGGGAAAATGGATACCCGATCGTGAAGAAAGAGTTAAAACGGCGGTATCCAAAGCACTCGTGGCCCGATGATCCGCTAACCGCAACCCCAGGTCGAAGATAAATCAGATGCCAAACCAAAACTCAGCCGATCGCGGACGGCATGCCGTTGTCGCAGTCATTATCGAACAATATCGCTTTTTGGTAATCAGACGATCCGAGTTTGTGCGTGCCCCGGGATTGATTTGTTTCCCAGGTGGCGGCATTGAGCAAGGAGAGGACTTTGCCACCGCGATTCAGCGTGAGCTGATCGAAGAGCTTTCACTGCAGGTACATGTTGGCGACCATATTTGGAGCTCCGATACGCGATGGGGCACCAAGCTGGAGTGGTTGCTCTGCCAGCGAGCGAGCGGCTGTGAACCGATTGCTGCGCCGGAGGAGGTGGCGTCGGTGCATTGGATGACCGCTGCTGAACTTAGGCAGCGAACCGATTTACTTGGTAGCGTACCTGATTTTCTAGATGCGATTGAGCAAGGCCGCATTCGATTCGACTCATCTAAGCTTGATCTACCGTAAGATAAGCCCGATCTACCTTAGGCTAAGCCCGATCTACCTTAGGCTAAGGTAGTGGCGTTCAAGTTCTATCAGGGATTCAGAGGGAGATATTCTGTTGAGATGTTCCTTCACCGAGTCGCGGCGAGCAAACGAACAACGTTCTAGCCCCGGGAAGCTATAAAGTTCTTGAAAGAAGGACATGCGGCTTTCGAGCGATTGGCTCCCGCTGACTGATTGCAGATCAAGCCAATCGTACTGTTGCTGGATCAGTTTCTCGCAGTTTTTTACCTCCCCGGCCAGCAATTGTTCCACTCGGGATTGGACATCCGTATCGGTTGGTCTCGAAGGCTGGTCCCATTCCTCTGTAAAGACCCACTTGCGTTTAAAAATGCGTTCCATGATTGTTAACAATCGCGGATCCGTGCTGATGGCTACGTGATCAAACTCATGCCTCATCAGGGCGGATTCCCAAGGATCCATCGGTTGAAAAGTCGATGGAATGATCACTTGGTGTTCCAAGTGGATTCGAGGCTTTGGAACGTTCGCTATGATTCTTGCCTTCCAAGGTTGGTTTTGGTTTCCTTGGGAAATCCAATCGTAGCGAATGCGAGCATCGTAGGTGACTTTTAGCTGAAAAGCCGTTAAGGCGAGTTTGTTGGAAGCCTTCACTGCTTGGTCATCGATTTCGAGTCGAACGTTGCCAAGCCCGATCAAGCGAACAATCTCGCCCGGCGCGTCTGCAATCCATGGATGCGGTGGCTCCTGAGCCAGCAGCGTGACGGGAGAAATTTGCAAAACGAGAAAACAGAGTGCAATGAGCCCAAGGTTGAAACCAGTAATTCGTGTCAGGTTTAGATCAAGCATTGCTATGCGATTGTTGTCGTTACTGGGCGTTCGGAGATCATTAATCCACAGTTAGCTTTTCGCTCTTTTGAGCCGCGGGCGCTAGCCGCGTTACGGTCTGTTTGGTTGGACGCGTGGTCGCGGCTATCGCCTGCGGTTCATCCATCGCTGCTGCGATGGTACTATGCACAGCCTGAGTTACAAACTCCTTGCGATCGCTCGCACGCGAGATCCATAGCAATGCATGAGCGATTCCAATAAGGGATCGCCAGTTGTTATCGGATGCGAGTGCAACCACTGCTCGAACTGATCCATGACAATGAGCAACTTTGTACCGCGAGGTAAAAACGCGCCCCGACGTATTTTGCTGATCAAGTCAGCTACGTTCGGCGTGGTATCCAGTTCCCGGATCGCTGTGCGAATTGCTGGCACGCTATCGTGCCATGCAATAGAAATTAGATTGGTGGTGAAGCAATCGGCTTGTCCGATTATCTACCAAGGTACAGCGAAAATCCGGGGCCACCACCGTAGGAACCACCGCGAGGGAACGCTCCGCCGCCGTAGGAACCACCAGCAGGAAAGCCGCCCATTCCGTATCCGCCCCAAGTCGGGCCGACATTTCCAAACCCGGTATTGCCTCGATAGAAACTGGAGTAACCATTTCCGATTCCGTAACCATAATTTGGAACAACGATGGGGCGATAAGCTGGATAGCCATACCCAAAGCCCGGGTTGTATCCACGATAGCCATAGTTGCCGTACCCCAGAGACTGTGTATGCCGTGGGGCACAGCCGGCTCCATGGACGGGGCGACCATAATACTGTTGGCCAAAAGTGGTTCCAGAAACGCCGACACCAGCGATCGTTGCGAGACACGCAAGACTACTATTTCGAATCCATCGCATCATCATCATCATTCTACCCCTTAGACTCAAAGACTTCGCACTGAGCAGCCAGCAACGCGTAAGTAGCTACTCGAATCTCTTTTCCGTCGCGTGCAATGCGATTCAGATACAAATACCGTGCCAATCCCCCTGCACTCGTAGTGGATCTGGCTACAAGATCCCCTGTCCTCGTAGCAGATCTGGCGTAACAGACCTAGTCACAGATCCCGTTTGCATCGACACTATCCAAGAGCATGTGATCAAAACCACCCTCCCTCTCATCAAATTGACTGCGCCTCAGGCACGTTGGGTTGAAAGAGGATTCTGATGGTTATTCGTCCGTGACGCAGCCTTCGCTGGCGCTCTTCACGTTTTTGATGTACTTGAACAGAGTTCCTCGAGTTGCTTTCAAGGGAGGTGCGTGCCAGTTCCTTTTCCTCTCTGCGAGAACCTCGTCGCTTACTTCAACGTCCAACCGATTGGTGTTTGCATCGATGGTAACAATATCGTTGTCTTGAACCAGAGCCAATGGGCCGCCGACTTGAGCTTCCGGGGTGATGTGTCCGACGATGAACCCGTGAGAGCCGCCTGAAAAGCGTCCATCGGTGAGTAGAGCAACATCCGATCCGAGGCCTGCACCCATGATGGCGGAAGTTGGCGTGAGCATCTCAGGCATACCGGGACCGCCTTTGGGCCCTTCGTAGCGAATGATGATGACATCTCCTTTTTGAATCTGCTTTTGTTCTAGAGCCTCCAGCATGAGTTCCTCGCTGTCAAAGCAGCGTGCGGGACCTTGGAATCGCAAGCCCTCTTTCCCGGTAATTTTGGCAACAGCCCCTTCCGAGGCAAGATTCCCGAAGAGAATTTGAATGTGCCCTGTGGTTTTGATTGGATTGGCTACGGTTTGAACCACGGTTTGACCTGCTTTGAGACCAGGTAAATCCGCCACGTTTTCGGCTAGTGTTTTTCCTGTCACCGTCATGCAATCGCCATTCATGAATCCCTCGGCTAGCAAGTATTTCATCACTGCAGGAGTGCCTCCGACGCTGTGCAAGTCCTCTTGAACAAACCTGCCGGAGGGCTTCAAATCGGCCAAGAAGGGGACGCGATCACTTACTTTTTGGAAATCGTGAAGAGTCAGATCGATACCCACGCTTCGGGCCATGGCGATCAGGTGAAGGACGGCGTTCGTGCTGCCCCCCAGTGCGATGACCACAACGATGGCGTTCTCGAACGCCGCGCGCGTCATAATGTCACGGGGCTTCAGGTCGATCTCGAGCAAGTGCCGAATCGCTTTGGCTGCCCGTTGGCATTCGTCCACTTTGGCGGGGTCTTCTGCGGGAATGGACGACGAGTAAGGTAGCGACATGCCCAAAGCTTCAATGGCAGAGGCCATCGTGTTTGCAGTGTACATCCCACCGCAAGCGCCGGCACCTGGACATGAATGTCGTACGATATTCGCTCGTGTTTCTTCATCGATTTGGCCGGCAAGGTATTGTCCATAACACTGGAATGCAGACACGATATCCAAGGAATGGCCATTCCATTTTCCGGCTCGGATTGTTCCACCGTACAGCATCAACGACGGTCGATTCAATCGCCCCATGGCGATCAAACAACCCGGCATGTTCTTGTCGCAACCGGGAAGGGCGATCAGGGCGTCGTACCATTGCGCTCCCATGATCGTTTCGATCGAATCTGCAATCAGATCTCGGGACTGCAACGAAAACGACATGCCGTCCGTGCCCATGCTGATTCCATCGCTGACACCGACTGTATTGAATCGCATGCCGACGAGCCCTTCTGCGACGACGGCCTTTTTCACTTCCAAGGCCAGGTCAAGCAGGTGCATGTTGCACGTGTTTCCCTCATACCAAACGCTGCCAATTCCGACCTGTCCTTTGTTCATGTCCTCCGGAGTCATCCCCGTTCCATAAAGCATCGCCTGGGAAGCCCCCTGGCTCTTGGGCTGAGTAATACGGGACGAGATTTTGTTGAGCTGACTCATGCGTTGGTCTTAGTGTAGAGAGAGTGAGACTGAAGAAATAAGCGAATGAGAAATGTTCCTTGGCCACGTTTTGGCGAACATTGCGAATCCGTGACGATTTCCCTTGCCGCTTCCACCCCGTCCATGATACCCCCAAACGGCATTCGTTCCCAGTCATCCTCGCGCGCTAGCCATGAAGCTCCAATTGCCGATGCGCCTCGAACATGCCGACTCCAACCGCGACGGACAGATTGAGACTGCGAACCGGCCCGACCATCGGTAAAGCCAAACAAGAATTTGCATAAGCAGAGCGTATAGATTCGGGAAGCCCACGGGATTCCGTACCGAAAACAAGCCAGTCCCCTAAACGATACTCTACGGACGTATACGATTTGGTCGCGAATTTGGTAAAGAACCAAACCCGCTGCAGATCCATTTTATGGAGCATCAATTCCCACGAATCCACCGCTTCCCAGTCCAAATGTTGCCAGTAATCGAGCCCCGCTCGTTGTAGTTGTTTGTCATCGAGTCGAAAGGCAGCCGGTCGCACAATCCATAGTTTCGCGTTCAATGCGACGCAGGTGCGGCCAATATTGCCCGTATTCTGAGGTATCTCGGGTTGATACAAAACGATGTTTAGTCTTTGGCGACCTGCAGTCGGGGAATCAGAAGCTTCGTTCATGGTTTTGGTGATTGCCCCTGTAGCATTTCAATCAAAATGAGTGTCATTCTCAGGAGGTTAAGGGAACGTTCGCCGCATGTGTCGGATGCTACCAGGGCGTACGGGTTTGCGTCATTCGAATCATGGTACTCGGTTCGTTCGACCAGACCAGGGTGTCCTAGCAACGATCCTAATGAAAACGCCCCTGTTGGTTACCTAGAAGGAATAGATATGGGAAGTTTCTCTATTTCTAACGGCACCCATCAGACCTACGCTTTTCCGGAAGACGATGACTTCAAAAGTGGGTAAGATACTAGCTAGTCTGCGGCCCCCCGAACCCACCTCCCTCCTTAAACTCACCTCTCATCGGAGACGATTGTGCAAACCTTCCGAAGCAACTGGCGTTTGTCCGTATTATTGAGTGCTTTCTGTTTACCGAGCCTATCATCTTTCGCCGACGATTTTCCAACGCCTTTCAATTCTGAAAAGTCGACATCTAGCCCCATGGCACCCGATCAAGTCATCGATTCGGCCAAACTCCCGCCAGGATTCGAACTGTCCTTGTTTGCGGCCGAGCCAGACGTGCAGAATCCGATCGCAATGACTACGGATGAACGAGGTCGACTTTGGATCGCAGAAAATTACAGCTGGGCAGGTGGCGGGGCAGGTGGTTTCGATGGCAACCAACGCGATCGAATCGTGGTGCTGGAAGATTCTGATGGTGATGGAAAGCACGATAAACGCGTCGTGTTTTGGGACAACGCTCGCAAGTTAACGAGCATCGAAGTGGGAAATGGTGGCATCTGGGCTTTGTGTTTACCCAACCTTCTGTTTTTCCCGGACAAGAATCGGGACGATGTTCCTGATAGCCCTCCGGTCGTCATCCTGGATGGATTCGATGAAGGTGTCGTGGGGCATACGCCTGCCAATGGATTGAAATGGGGCCCCGATGGTTGGCTTTATGCAAGGCACGGCATTCAAGCGACCAGCAACATCGGTAAGCCTGGATCGGGCGACTCGCAACGCATCAAAATCAATACCGGGGTCTGGCGTTACCATCCCATTCATGAAACCGTCGAAACAGTGATGCATGGCATGACGAACTCGTGGGGATTCGATTTCGATGAACATGGACAGATGTTTGTCATCAACACGGTAATTGGCCACCTGTGGCATGTCATTCCAGGCTCGCACGTCGAACGAATGTATGGCGTTGATCTGAATCCGCATGCATATCAACTCATTGCGCAAACCGCCGATCACGTTCACTGGGATGATGGTGGCGAAAAGTGGAATACCGTTCAAAAGGGGATGTCCGATAAAACCAATGCAGCTGGTGGTGGACATGCACACATCGGTTTAATGATCTATCAAGGGGATAACTGGCCTGCCGAATATCGCAATCGACTGTTTACTCTGAACTTGCACGGTCTACGAATCAACAGCAATCTTTTGGAACGACAAGGTGCTGGCTATGTCGGCAAGCGGGCGCCTGACTTTTGCTTCATGGCGGATCCATGGTTTCGGGGGATGGAAATCATTACGGGACCTGACGGTGGGGTTTACATTGCTGACTGGAGCGACACGGGGGAATGCCATGACCACGACGGTGTGCATCGCACCAGCGGTCGCATCTATAAAATTACCTATGGCGAGCCAAAGCCAGTTGCGTCATTGGATTTATCCACGATGACCAATAGCCAATTGCTTGCTCTTCAATCCCATGCGAACGCTTGGTGGCCTAGAACCGCTCGTCGCATTTTGACCGAACGATGCAACGCAAAGGAAACCAAAACCGATCTAACACTCATTCGCTCTGAAATCGATAAAGCACTTGCATCAACCATCGATACCACGGAACGATTGAGGTGGATGGAAACTTGTTACACTATTGGGGCCGCCGACGAAGCCTGGCTGATAGACCACCTGTCAGCCCAAGACGAACACGAACGCGTCACGGCCTTGCGTTTCCTAGTAGATCGATTGAACGTAGGTAGTTCGTTATCGAATCGCTTCAAAGCTTCGCTGCTGCAACTTGCCAAAAGCGATCGGTCTGGCTTGGTTCAGCTTTACATTGCGTCGGCACTTCAACGCTTGCCAACCGCGGATCGATGGCCCATTGCGATGGAGCTTGCCTCCAAAACTGAATTTCAAGTCGATCGGTCACTGCCTTCCATGCTTTGGTACGGCGTAGAAGCCGCAGTTCCGGTCGATCCGCTCAAGGCGATATCACTGGCTGAAGTATCCGTGATTCCACGTTTGACGGAAAACATTGCCCGCCGACTAACGCTTGAAATCGATTCCAAGCCGGAAGTGGTCGATTCCCTGTTGATTGCATCAGAAAAGAAGGTATTTCCTCTGCCCCAGCAAGTACTGATCGGGATGTCGAAAGCGCTCGATGGTTGGCAAAAGGCAACTCCATCTTCGAATTGGAAAACATTCTCGCAACAATTCAACGATAGCAACTCTCAAGCAGTCATCGGAGCCATGCAGGCTCTTCGGTTGGTTTTTGGCGACGGACGCGCCGTCGCGGAAATGGCAAAACTAATTGATGATGGTGGGGCGGAGCCGGAAGCTCGACGGCAAGCCATGAGATCCCTACTGAAAAGCCGGCCTTCCGATTTTGCTCCCGTACTTGTCAGGCTACTTGGCGATCGAGCCGTGGTACGAGAAGCAATTCGAGGTCTTGCCCAATATGAACTCGCCGATGCGCCGAAGCAACTCCTGGATCGTGTGTCGACCTTCGGACCAGCCGAACGCATCGAAATGATCAATACGCTCGCTTCACGCCCTACTTACGCAAAGGCTCTCCTGGCAGCCGTTCGCGGCAAGACAATTTCCCCTAATGAAATCTCAGCTTTTCATGCAAGGCAGATCCGATCCTTCGACGACGAATGGTTGAATACCGAACTGACTGAAACATGGGGCGATGTCCGCGGAACTGAGGAAGACAAGCGTAAGCTGATCGATCAGTTGCGTGTTGAGCTATCCAGTGAGGCGATTGCCAAAAGCGACCTTCGCGCAGGAAGAGCGATCTTCCAAAAGTCATGTGCAACTTGCCATGTGATGTATGGTGTCGGAGTCAAAATTGGTCCGGATTTAACCGGTTCCAACCGAAAGAACTTGGATTATCTGCTCGAAAACATCGTTGACCCTAGCGCCAGCGTCGGAACCGACTTCCGCACGATGATTGTGCTGCTGGACGACGGGCGAGTGATCAATGGTGTCGTGACGGCATCGACGGAACGAACGCTGACTTTGCAAACAGCTACAGAACCTGTGACTCTAGACCGAGCGGAAATCGAATCGATGAAGCAATCGAAGACGTCCCTAATGCCGGACGGATTGCTTCAAAATCAATCGGCCGAACAAATTCGCGATCTGATCGGATATCTGATGTCTAGCGATCAGGTACCGATGCCGGACTGAGCACACAATGCGCTGTTGGATTCAAAGTCCGGCATGAAACTGTCGCTCGATGGGCTTTGAAAGGGAGTAGCAGGCACACTCCGTGTGCCGTCCGCCGAGCCTCAAAAAGCTCTGCTTTTTGAGGGTTACGGCACATGGAATGTGCCTACTACTTTGCTTCATGGAACGGTATTGAGTTTAAGCTACATTAACTATGCATCGTACCCAAGATTAGGAGCCAGCCATCGCTCTGCGGTCGATACCGGCCAACCTTTACGTTTTGCGTAATCTTCCACTTGATCGCGGGTGATTTGATCCACCGCAAAATACCGGGCCTCTGGATGTGAAAAATAGAGCCCACTCACGGAAGCAGCTGGCCACATTGCAAAGCTCTCGGTCAGCGAAATACCGGCGCGATTTTCAACATCCAACAACTTCCACAACAGCCCTTTTTCAGTGTGATCTGGACACGATGGGTAGCCAGCGGCCGGTCGGATCCCCTGGTACTTTTCATCGATCAGGTCATCGTTGGACAGATTCTCTTGAATTCCCCACTCGTGACGCACCTTGGCGTGCAGCATTTCAGCAAACGCTTCCGCAAGACGATCCGCACAGGCTTGTACCAGGATGGATTTTCCATCTTCCATTTGAGAACGCAGTTCCTTAGCAATGTCGTCCACCCCGTGGCCGGCCGTAACGGCGAACGCACCGATGTAATCAGGCGTTTCGTTAGGAGACACGTAATCCGCAAGACTTCGAAATGAGCTTTGACCGACTCGTTCCCACTGTTGACGCAACATTTCAAAACGAGCGATCTCTTCGGTCCGATTATCGTCCGAGTACAACGCGATCGAATCCCCTAGACTCTTGGCCGCAAAGAACCCGTAGACTCCCTTCAGCACAATCGAAGGATCCTTTTCAAAACTATCCAGCACCGTTTGAGCGTCATTATATAGTTCCTTCGATATCTCACCGACAAACGAGTCCTCGAAAATCTTCGGGAACTTTCCTTTCAGTTCCCAAGTCATAAAGAACGGCGACCAATCGATGAATGGCCTCAATTCCGCAACCGTAACCTGGATATCGCGAACCCCAAGGAACGAAGGTTTGGGGGCATCGTAGCCATCCCAGTTGATATCAAATCGTCTCTTCTTGGCATCGGCAAAGTCGACAAACTTGCGATCGCGGCGCATTGCAAAGCTCGCACGTTCTTCATCCTGTTTCGCTTTGTTTTCGAGCCCAAAGGCTTTGCGAGAATCTGGGTTCACCAATCGCTCCACGACTGGAACGCTGCGCGATGCGTCCAGAACGTGGACCACTTCTTGCTGATAATGTTGTGCAATCTTGACAGCCGTGTGTTTGGAGCTGGTGGTTGCTCCACCAATCAACAACGGAATCGTAAAGCCCTCGCGTTGCATCTCTTTAGCAACATGCACCATCTCATCCAGGGATGGCGTAATGAGCCCCGAAAGTCCAATCACCTGAGCGCCGTGCTTCTTGGCTTCCAAAAGGATCTTTTCACATGGAACCAAGACCCCCAAATCAATCACTTCGAAATCGTTGCAAGCCAGCACGGTACCGACGATGTTTTTGCCGATGTCGTGCACGTCACCCTTGACGGTTGCAAGCAAAACTTTTCCGCGACTGGTGTGTCCGCCCGTATTACCCGCAAGTTTCTTTTCTTCTTCCATAAAAGGGGTCAGGTAGGCGACGCTCTTCTTCATGACCGCCGCAGATTTAACCACTTGCGGCAAAAACATTCTCCCTTGCCCGAAGAGATCTCCAATCAAATTCATCGCATCCATAAGAGGGCCTTCGATCACCTTCAAGGGGCGGCCATGTTTGACGCGAGCCTCTTCGGTATCGGGCGCGATGTAGTCCGAAATTCCTTTTAATAACGCGTGTTTCAAACGCTCGTCGACTGGCAACTCACGCCATGCGTCCACCTTGACCGGCCCTTTGTCTTTGGCCTTTACCGTTTCCGAGAAATCGATCAACCTTTCTGTTGCATCAGGGCGGCGATTCAGCAAAACATCTTCCACCCGCTCTCGCAAATCCGGCTCAATCTCATCGTAGACTTCTAACATCTCGGGATTGACGATCCCCATGTCCAGACCAGCACGGATGGCATGATAAAGGAACACCGCGTTCATCGATTCTCGAACGGTGTTGTTGCCTCGGAATGAGAAAGAAACGTTGCTTACCCCGCCGCTCGTTCGTGCACCTGGACATTCCTTTTTGATCGTGCGCACGGCTTCGATAAAGTCGACTGCGTAGTTCGCATGTTCGGGCAAGCCGGTTCCCACCGTCAGGATATTCGGATCAAAAACGATATCTTCGGCTGGAAAACCGTTCTCTGTGAGAAGCTTGTACGCTCGTTTGCAGATTCGAACCTTGTTTTCATAATCGGCTGCTTGACCTTGTTCGTCAAACGCCATAATCACTGCAGCTGCACCGTGCTGATGAATGAATTTCGCCTTGCGCAGGAATTCTTCTTCCCCTTCCTTGAGGCTGATCGAGTTCACAATCGGCTTACCAGGTGAATGGCGAATACCGACCTCAAGAATTTCCCATTTCGAGCTGTCGATCATCAACGGGACTTTGGCAATGTCCGCTTCGTGAGCAATCAGGTTCAAAAAAGTGCTCATGGCAGCAGCTCCATCAAGCATGCCTTCGTCCATGTTCACGTCAATCACATTGGCTCCGCCATCGACTTGATCTTTGGCAACGCGAATGGCGTCTTCAAATTTTCCTTCCTTAATCAGCCGAGCGAACTTCTTGGATCCGGTAACGTTGGTGCGTTCACCCACCATCACGAAGGGGTTTTCTTTGCGGAAAACAAAAGGTTCATTCCCTGCGTATTGCGTCGGCCGTCTGCTAACTTGAGCCTTCCGAGGCTTGACGCCTTCGACAGCTTCCCCGATGGCTTTGATGTGCGCGGGGGTGCTGCCACAACAACCTCCGACAATGTTAACCCAACCTTGGGTCGCAAAATCTCGCACGAAACCTGCCATCTTGGACGGGGTCTCGTCAAACTCGCCCATTTCATTGGGTAGACCAGCGTTGGGGTAGCAGCTGATCGCTGAGTCGGAAACATTCGCTAATCGCTCCAGATAAGGCCGCATTCGGTCTCCGCCCAATCCACAGTTCAAACCCACGCTCAACATCGGGAAGTGCGATACAGCAATCCAGAATGCTTCTAGCTGTTGGCCAGTCAAAGTTACGCCACCTTCAAACACGGTCGCGGACAACATGGTCGGCCATCGCTTGCCTCGTTGCGCAAACACATTCTCAATCGCCAATAAGCATGCCTTGAAATTGAGCGTATCGAACGAGGTTTCGGGAAGTAGAATATCAACTCCACCGTCCAGCAGTCCATTTACATTGACCTCGTAACTTGCGACCATTTGCTCGAAGCTAAAGGGGCGGGTGGCAGGGTCCCCCTTGGCGTTCATCGAAAGTTGTACCGCCGTTGGGCCAATGCTGCCTGCGACGAAACGCGGTTTGGAAGGATCTCGTTTAAGATGGGCCTCGACAGCCGACCGAGCAACTTCCGCTCCTGTTTTAGAAATCTCGTAAGCGAAATCTGACAGCTTGTTCTCAGCTAACCCTATCAAGCTAGCGTTGAACGTGTTGGTTTCGATAATGTCCGAGCCGGCATTCAAGTATTCTGCATGGATGCTTCGAATCACATCCGGTTGAGTCAATACCAGCAGGTCGGTCGCTTTGGAAAGGTCAGCCGGATGGTCTTTAAATCGATCGCCTCGGATTGCGGCCTCTGGCAGCTTCTTTTGGAAGATCAAAGCCCCCATTGAGCCGTCCAACAGAAGCACCCGCTGCTCCATGAGTTCGCGCAAAAGACCTTCTGTATCCGATTGTGCCCGCGTCAACATTCCTAGTTCCTATTCGATCCATTCCAAACGGCCTTTTCAGCCGAAACAATTGAACTTCCGTACCCGCCGCGATTGGCCATCAAGCACTAGATTGTTCAATGCTTTTGCCACAAGGTTGTCATTTTCTACGGCGCAGTAAGTAGCTATGAATACCATTCTACTAGCCTTCTGATTTCCTTAAAGGATAGAACAGCACTAACGAAGCGTTTATAACCGATTCGCTGCGGATTTCACTGTTTAACGGGTGTGGAGGGGGATGTCAGGACTATCGATCCTTCAATATTGCCGCCCTTTTGGGCCGACTCATGGACCAAAACCCCGAACTGCGATCGAACTTGCTTCCATTGCGGAATATCCTTGGTCGCAAGACCGCATACAACCACTTTGGTGAGAAGCATCGACGGCCAGTCTACCAATCGATACTCGCGAGTCTCTTGTTCTGGAATTCGAGACCAACTTCTTTCTAGCCAAGAACCCAAGAAAGCGGCTTGCCTTGTTGAAAAAGCCTCCGAACCACCTTTCGATCTCGACATCGCGTCGTTCCAAAGGGACGAACCATTTGGATTCTTGGCTTTGCCCGAACTGATAAGCCCTTTGAACCACGAGCTGTTGGTTGCCAGATAAAGATACTTGTCATCCACGGCGGCACAGCACAAAACTTGATGTTCCCCTTTGGTTAGCGAAACAAACAAGGACTCATCATTCTCGGCTGTCCAACATTGAAAAGGTCCTATCTGTTCGAATCGCACTTCTTCATCGTCTTTGAAAATTGCCTTGACGGCTTTCGCTGCACCAATCGGGTCTTGCAAAGCACAAGCGATCACTTTTTCACGAGTGAGCTTGCCCGGCTGAGCATCGTCCGGACGCGTCGCCGCAAACTGCATCATCAATGGACCGGATTTATAAATCAGTTCTTTACGGACATCGATCTTGGGCCCGTCGGGATCCGTCAAGATGCTGTCCAGAAGATCACCAAAGTTTCCTGGTGTATCTTCGTCGATCATTTTGTCGACGGTATAGTTCACGCCCTGAAACCAGGGCTTCATGTCGATGTAGGAGGAGGAAACGAAATCCATGGAATCAATCGACAAGTTCGGTAGCGACGGTATTGGCCCCGTCTTGTAACTCAATAAAGCAAGACCGTTGGATGGAGGCTGAGCGATGGAGGTGCTGTACCGAAGACTCCATTGCGCTGCGTCACCATCCGTTCGACTTAGAACGCCTTGAACGTCATTCAAACCCGGCATCCCAAACATGTCGGCGGAGCGAAGCAGTTTGGCATTCCCTTTGATCGCGTATGCCTTCATCAATTCCCACGGCGATAACCAAAACTGGAGTCCGCCCGGAACTGCATTTTTTAGAAGTGAATCAACGGCCTGCTTGCCGCCACTCTTGGTAGAACTCATGCCACCCGTCGACAACCATTCTTGAACTGCCGCAGTCGACGATGAAACGCAACACCACTGGGAACCTATGGCGACGCAAACAGAAGGCTTGTCTTTCACGGAACTGTTCGTCACCATCCATGTGGTGGATTGACTAAGTTTCGAGACAGTAAACTTTTGTTTTCCCCCATGCACTTGCAAGACTTTTTGAATGAAAGGATGCTGCTGGGCGTTCGGGCCTAGTTTCGCTAGGAATGCAACCGCCAGTTCCGCGTCGTTCCTGGAAAACACAACGACCGCGCCAGGCGTTTCCAGCGACGCAAGATCCGACCAATTGATTCCCAACCACGGCGATGGATTCAATAACGAGCCTACGCCCAAAGTTGCTTGCTTGGCCGCCACGTCATTCCAGAGCTTGGACGTAAATCCTTTCCCAAAATCAGATGTCTCAATGGACTTATAGGTAGTCGAAACCGAAGGCGCTGCGACAACAAGATGGGTCGCGGCTGGAAGCGCTTGCGCCAGATTGACTTGATCCAACGAGTCTGCCTTGGCCAAACCGTTAACAACAACAGCCCAGGCTAACCACAACATGAGCCAAGACGAACGATTTCGCAAAGTTTTGCTGGACAACAACCTGAGCAGAACCGATCGTGTTTTTTGTTGGATGCCAATAGATTTGTTAACAAGCATGAAGTTAAGCGGAGTCTTATTCATAGGTAAGATGTTTAATTGGGTTGATCTTGGATGCATTCCAAGCAGGTACGATTGCAGCGATTGTCACTATGACCAGTGTGCCAATGGCACAGCCGATCATTAAGGGCGGATTCCATTCAAATTCTGGGGTGTAACCCAATAAAGCCTCGCTACAGGAATAAATGATCAGCACTGTTGTAACGCCGCCAATCATGCCGAACGACACCCCGATCGCCCCAAGCAACCAAGCCTGGACCAACACAGAGGACATCAATTGGCGACGACTAGCCCCTACAATTCGCAGCAAGGAAAAGTCTCTTGCCTGCTCGATCATGTTCATGGCCAAGGTGGTGGCGATTCCGAAACCGCCAGTCAAGAACGAGATAAAAACGACGCTCCAAACTCCCGCGGTCACTCCCAAAATGGCTTGGTCGACCCCTTTTCGCAAATCAGTTCCACGCTGCAATTCGAATCCATATTGTTCCTTCACTGAGCCGAGAGCAGCCTCCGCTTCGACAAGCTTATCGGGCTCGATCCCCAGTGAGTACCATTCGAAACCAGTCAAGGGGAAAAACTTTTGTGCCGTTCTTCGATCCAAAGTGATCGCCATGCCACCGTTAGCAAAATTCGAGTGCACCCCGCCTACCTTCAATTCAAAGGTTTGGCCGTTCACATTGAGCAGGAGCGTATCGCCCGCTTTCTTCTTGAGCTTCTTTGCCAACATCGAACCGATAAAGGTTGTGTCACCGGCAAGAGATTCTTTTGCCTGCTCCGAGGTCATCCCCTTGGGTTCGGCGGGGAAGGGACAATCGTCAGGAAATTCTCGGACCAAAGCAAGCACGGACTGATCGTTTGCTTGACACCATACAAATCGAATCGCATTGGACCATCGAAGTCCCGGTACTTGCGACACGGCTTCTCGCAAAGGATCTTCCGAATCAATCAACAAAGAAGGGCTTTGCGTTGCAATCAAGAACAGGTCTCCTGGTATTGCCCGATTGTGCCATCGTTTGATCTCTGCCGTGTTGCTCATAAGTGTTTGCCCCAGTCCGACCGCACCACACAAGGAGATCACTAAAAATCCTGCGTTCAGCGAAGTACGTTCTGGGCGTCGAACCAATTGATGCTCAGCCACCTCGACAGGAAAACCCCATCGAAATTTCGAGATCCTGTCCACGATTGCAACCAAGGGAATCAAGCCTAACGGTATCCATAACAAGTACGCCAGCAAACAGAGCAATCCTGCCGCAACGCCCCACTGTGGTGAAAGCCATTCTTGCTGCACGCAGAACATCCCAAATATGGCAAAACACCACAGGATCATTCCATTGCGAATCGACACCCATGGCAAAGTCGTATCTTCCGACACAACCGGTTCGCGAAAGCTCTCCAACGGTGAAATCGCACTCTGCTGTTTTTGGGCAAACCAAACGACCAACAGCGTCAGCCCTGGTACAAAAAGAGAAATGGCCACAATCGCAAGCCACGGAATCGAAAAGACGCCTGGCGGAGTTTGCAAGACGGCGGACAAAACATTCCCCATCACCAAACCAAGCCCACACCCACTCAGCACCCCTAAGAAAACACCGATCAAGCTGATGGCCAGCGCTTCCAAAAGAACCACTCGCGAAATCTGCTGAGCGGTTGCGCCAAGACATCGCAGAATTGCAAAGTGCGGCCGGCGCTCCACCAAATTCATACGCGTCGAATTGAGCACAATGTAAGCGGCCATCGCAACCGCAAGCGCACTGGCAAACGACAAACCAAGCTCCGTCGACTTCAATAAGTCGTCTGCGACCCCAACCATGTTGGTTCGTTCTTTCACCTTAACCGACGCCGGCAATTGTTTTGTCAACTGGTCTGTCACCGAGGATTTAAGTGCCGCGTCATCGGATTTCAAAAAGATTCGTGTTCGATCCAATTGATCTTTAAGGGAACTTGCCTTTTGCAGCCAGCTTAAATCGACAACCAAGCCGTGTTCGCTAGAAATCTGATTCCAAGTCTTGGATGGGATAATGGCCTTCACCAACAGCTTCTTAAAACCTTTGCGAAACAGGCACTGCACAACCTCTCCCTCCTCGACGCTTAGCTGCCTCGCAACCAATTCCGACAACAAGCATTCCTCTGGCCCTGGAAGTTGAACGTTCGTTAATTGGAAAGCCGACTGGAGCAATTGCCGAACCGAGGTCTGCGATTCGTCGAGAGGAATCCCTATCGCCAAGCCTCTCGACTTGAGCTCCTTATTGCGAATCACTGTTCCTCGAATCAGGGTCGGCATGGCCACCGAACCTTCCACCGACTGTGTCAAAGCTGCATCAAAATCAGAGCTTGAATATCTGCCACCGCTCGCACTTACAATATCAAGGGACGGCAGTCCCTGAACCGCCTTGTTTAGCTCACGAAACGAGGAGCGAGCATTATGAGATGCTACAAAGATGCTGACCAACGTCGCTGTCGACAAAATCAGACTGACCAAGGTAAACAGCAATCGCGTTAGCCGCTGTTTCCAATGCTCCCAAAGAATATTGAGCATGGGTCTAGGACCTTCTTGAATCGTGAACGATCAATCCATCGCGCATCTTCACAATCCTGTCCGCCGCTTCGGCGACCGTATTGTCGTGCGTCACGATCACTAGGGTCTGATGCAACTCTCGCACAAGCTGCCGGAAAAGGTCGATCACCATTTTGCTATTGGTAGAATCCAACGCACCGGTCGGCTCATCCGCAAGCAAGATCGCAGGGGACATGACCAAAGCCCGTGCGATCGCAACTCGCTGTGCTTCCCCGCCCGAGAGTTCTCCTGGACGATTTTGTTGCTTGTTCTCCATCCCTACCGAAGCTAACGCAGCAATCGCCTTCGGCCGAGCCTCCTCAATCGAAACGCCGTCCAAACGCATTGGGACCATGACATTGTCGATGGCCTTTAGCATCGGAAGCAAGTGAACTTTTTGAAAAACGAATCCAATGCGTCTTCGACGCAGAAGTGTTTGGGTAAGATCGTCTAAGTGCGAAATGGACTGTTTTTCCAGCAATACATCCCCCGTATCAGGGCTGTCCAAACCGCCCAACATATGCAGCAAAGTGCTTTTGCCGCACCCCGACGGGCCAACAATCGCTACGAATTCCCCTTTGGCAATGTCCAAGCTGACACCACGCAAGGCCGGGTGATCGACAATTCCTGTTTTATAGGTCTTCGCCACATTCAAGGCGCGAAGCAGATGTTCCATCCAAGACTTTCTGGTTTAGTTGAATCGATAGGCAATCATCTAGAAAAGCCCAAAAACTGCAACCGCGATTCTGTTTCTTCTACCAAACTCCCATAATCCCATGAAGCCCATCTTGCTCCACAGCGCTCGGCAAACAACGCTCCAAATAGGGCGCATGATCTGTCAAAATAATAAAAGATCGAGGCAAAGGCTGAAATGGTATCACATTCTGACTAGCGCCCGCCCGCGAAGCAGCGATCCCTACACGCTCCGCCCAAAAATCTTCTTCGAAGATCTGTCCTGTATTGTTCCCCCGACTATTGAAATCATTGAATTGATTTCGGAAAAACTGGTTTAGGGTGTACTGATCCGCAGACGGCGCATCGACTGGTGCATCTGTCGAAACCGAAACGTATTTCTTGCGAAGTACGCGTATCGCATCTTCCATCGCCATCTCCGAACATTCAGCTTGCGAGCCCTGCTCGACCGCGGTTGCAATATAACACCGCGACTGTGCATCCACGAACATTGCGACACTCCAAGGGAAGCCAGAGACATTCCTGATCGATTTATCCTTCAGGACTTCGTCGTTGTCTTCCGATCTGCCGACAATGGAAATCCCTTGCACTGGATGGGTGAGAGAAAACTGCGACTGAACTCGCGGCTGCAGCAAACCTGCATAAACCTGCTTTCCTTCCATGTCGAACTGCTGGCTGCCGGGTAGCTCTTTGTTCGAATGGATCGTCAACGGAGACAGTTGTGTTTCCTTACCGACCACCAAGCCTTCGGTGGGAACAGCAGCAGCAAAGTAGCTCTGACGCGACCATACCATCCCGTCCCCCTTTGCGTCCAAACATGCAAAGGACCTTAAGCGACAAACAGATCCAAACCCATCCTTCAGGATCCCATATGCAAACAAGGCGATTGTAAAGAATGCCGCCAAAAGGGGCATTAGTACCACCAACCAAACACGACGTTTATGCTGATTGCACCAAAAAAGAAGTCCGGGGACTACCAATCCTGCAAACGCGGATACGAACACCAAAAAAGGGATCACGGGCGTACGTCCGACGGATGGAATCAACCACCCCCAGAAATCATCCCCAATCCCTTCTTTGAAACGCTGAACTCGGTTGATCGGAACCTCGGGTGAAAAACCCGCGGGGTCCCTAAACAACGACTCCGCATCACGACGCGCGTTCGTTTCAAGCCGTACCGTTCCAAACCCATGCGAGAATGTTAGGTCGCTCTGAAGAATGTCTGCCTGATCTTCTTGCCCCTTTGTGACGCCCGAACCCACCAGAGATTCAGGAGAGTAAGGAACATCATAGGCTTCCAATAATCGCGAGGCCGCAATCTCCAGTGTCGAAAGCTCCAGGTCAATTCTCGATTGACCGACCTCCAACAATGAATTCGAGACGATTTCAATTGTATCGAGCAAATCGCCCGAAACGCTCATTCCATTGGGATACATCTGCTGATTGTACCGTGCCGTACCTGCGAAACCGTCAAGCAAACATCTGGCTTGAAACTGATCCCAAAAGGTATCAGGAAACAAGTCCAAGGCAGAATCAAAATCCGTCTGCTGAACGCCCTGAACATCGACCGGCAACACCCCAACACCTCCGGGGATCCACTTCGATTTCGAAGCCCTCAAATCGGTGTCGGTTCTAGCCGCATCCATATTGATCGCAAAATGGCGTCGAATTTCCTTGATACTTTTCACGTTGCAGACGATCAACACTCCTCCTGCAAGTGCATAATTGTTTAACGACTGAACCGCACCTGGGGACAATACTTCAAGTTCCGATGCGCTGATTGCCACCTGATCAAATACACTCAAGTACAGCCAGTTGTTCGGAAGTCGTTTAGAATCCGCATAGATCGGTTTATTTGCGCCAAACAACCGAGTTTCGGATTGCGAGTACCAGCGTCCGGTCTTCTCGAAATCGTCTTTCGCGGTCTTGCGTCTGGGATCCAATCTTGACAGTTCCTTCGAAAACACAACCAAGCTTGGCGCGTTGCTTGCCCCGGAGAACCCTAGCTGGTTGTAAGCGTACACTTTCTGCCCGCTCAGCCTTTGCCCATTCAACGTTGCAAAGATGTTAACCACTTGCGTGTCGAACATGTTGGCCAAGATCTCGCCACGCGCTTCCGACACCCCTTGCTCAATCGCAATGTCCAACACCGCTTGAGTTCCGGTTTCGGAAAAGTACTGTCCATTGGCGAAATGAACTTTGAGATTGCCGTCCGACTTGAATACCGCACCTCGCTGTGGAACGACTCTCACATAGACTGGACAATAGCCCGCTTTGTATCCCGTCCACTCAGGCACCGACACATAGATGAAGATGTCTCCGGTCGAGCCCGTTCGCTGAGTTATCAAATACTCGTTTGCATTCTGGGATAAGTCGATCGCCCCCTGTGCATTCCCACGACTTGCATGGAAAAGCACTGAGATAAAAACAGAAGCGATCAAGCCCACCGCAAAGCGTGAGGTAAATCTCAGGCTTCTCCCAAGGTAAAACATAGAGCAAACCTACCGTACTGGAGTTGCTTCTTTTTCGAACATTGTCTTGTAAAAAAGACCTGCACACACCGCGCCAATGATGGGCGCAACCCAGAATAGCCATAGCTGAGCAATCGCCCAACCGCCAACCATCACCGCTGGACCTGTGGAACGTGCCGGATTGACGGACAAGTTAGTTACAGGAATTCCAATCAAATGGATCAATGTCAAACCAAGTCCAATTGCAATCGGAGCAAAACCGGCAGGAGCACGTTTGTCCGTCGCACCATGAATGATGAACAGAAAGAAGAAGGTCAACACGACCTCCGCAACAAAACATGCAACCATGGAATACTGACCGGGTGAATGATCTGCATAACCGTTGGAAGCAAAGCCATCCGACAGCTTGAAAGCAGGATTCCCGGAAGCGATCACATACAAAACCGCCGATCCCAATAGTGCGCCAGCCACTTGAGCCAAAATATAAGGGCCTACATCTGCACCTTTGAATCTTCCGCCGGCAGTTAATCCCAGCGTCACCGCAGGGTTCAAGTGACAACCTGATATGTGCCCTATCGTGTAAGCCATCGTCAGAACGGTAAGCCCAAAGGCCAATGCAACTCCTGCAAAGCCGATCCCTAAACTGATCGGCGTTTCCCCTACCTTAGCGGCAAACACCGCTGCTAAAACAGCGCTGCCACAGCCCCCGAACACAAGCCAAAAAGTTCCAAAACACTCGGCTACACATCGCTTCCCCAGATCCACCAGACTACCCAACCTTCCCTATTGTACTTCTTTCTATCTTCACCCACGAAAATCAACCGAGCTTCAGAAAAGTGCTTTAGCCCGGATTACATCTATTGAGCAGCAATCGCTATCGGGGTTACTTATACCCATCAAAAAGCTATTGTCGTGGCTAGTGCCCGTGGCTCAAGTCGATCCTAATGAACGGAACGGCCTAAGATGCCGTCCGTCCCCTCAGGCTTATGATGATACCAAAAATTGACCTCGTGTGCGTCGACCTAGCGACGACCTTCAACGCACAAGGCAAGCATCTAGGACATCTTGACCAATTTGGTAATTCGCCCAGATTCGACCCATTCCGCGACGTAGATATTTCCTTGGCGATCGAAACAAGCGTCGTGCGGATGAACAAACTTTCCATCTTGCCATTTCGTTTCATCCCTTCGAATCGCAAACCCTTTGTCCGCGTCAATCCTGGCGACATCATCCCCCAAAGTGGCAATGGTTTTATAGTTTTTGTCTAAAATCGAGACGCGAGACTTCAGTTCGGGCACCAGCAGAAGATCCCCTTGCTGGTCGACGTTCGCAGGCAAACCAAAGCCAGTGATTGTTTTTTCATACTTGCCATCGATGGAAAAAATCTGAAGCGTATTGTTGGCTCGATCGGTCACCACAATTTTCGGAGATTTAGGATCACGGTCGTCGATCCACAATCCATGCGGTGTATTGAACTTGCCTTCTCCGGCACCCTCGCCACCAAAAGAGCTCAACCACTTACCATCTTTGTCGTACCGATGGATTCGGAAAGCACCGTAACCGTCTGCCAAGAAAAAACCGCCATCGCTGGTAAACGCGAAGTTTGTTGGCATGAATCGATCTCGCCCCCAAACACGCGTGGGCGATTCGGACTCGTCCGCATGGTATACACCAGATTCTTTAGGAGCTCGTTGCTTCCAAACGACTTCTCCTTTCAGGTCAAGCTTGGCAAACTCCTTGACTTGCTGGTAAGCGGCAACGTAAAGAAATTCTTGCGAACCCTCTTGGCGAACTTCGATTCCGTGCCCCCCTCCTTGATAATGACTTCCAAATGCCCGAATAAACTTTCCTTGATCATCGAAAACGAAGATCGAAGGGTGGTCCTTGAGTTGCTCTCGACCTTCATGAATCACATAAAGATTATTGGCAGAATCGACGGCGACATTATGAGTGGTTTGCCAAGTGTACTTGGAAGGTAGTTGAGGGAAATGATGGCGCACTTCGAAAGTGTGCTCCCCAGATCCCGTTACGATTTTGGCAGGCGTTCGACGAGCCAACGCTAAATTGGGAGCAACCAAAACCCCAGCCGTACATGCTGCACTGGTTCGAATAAAGTTACGGCGATCGCGATTTTCAGCATTCATAATCATGTCCAATCAATATCAAGGGAGAGGAATACAAACCGAGGAGCCGCCCCTAATATAGAGGATAGCCGCGTCCTCTGTCACGGTGAATTCTTTCTCGAAGAGAACACCGATTCGATGATCCGTGCTCTTCGAGCGGCCTTCTATAAGCGTGGGCTCCCCGAGCAGTTGTTGGTTGATAACGGTCCGATCTATTGCTTGCAAGAGATTACGCTTATCTGCGCTCGTGTGGGTTGTATCCTGCGTCATACGGCGGTTCGTGATGCGGCAGCTAAAGGGAAGATCGAACGCTTCTTTCGCCGCGTTCGCGATCAGTTCTTGATTCGTAACCTAGACCTGTCTTCGATTGGCCAGCTCAAC